>MDSY01037823.1_pt1 | contig 53056 bp, 37 predicted proteins | sample 811131 | NCBI WGS metagenome assembly MDSY01 (sample SAMN05326643, study PRJNA326480) | marine metagenome | isolation source: seawater | place: Atlantic Ocean: South West | collected 2010 | reverse complement strand
CGAGCGCTCGATGCGTCGGCTGAACCTCGCGAAGCGCCGCTCGAAGCGCGTCCCTCTCCTTCCTCGCGTCGCTCAACTCACCCACGAGCGCCTCGATCTTCTCCTCCGCGCGTTGCGTCGCAGCCTCCGCGGCGGCGCACCTGTCCTCCGCCGCGATGACCGCGGGGTTAACGTTGAAGTAGTCGTCCCGCGGAGCTCGCGGGGACCTGTCTCGGCCGCCGAACGAAGGGTCACCCGTCGGCGCGTGTGGGTCTGTTAACTCGCCCTCGTGAAATCCTTCACCGTCACCCGCCCCGCGCATCTCCGTCCACTGCTTCTGCGTACGCGTGGGTTCATCTTCATCCGGCGCGGGTTCGTTCGACCTGGGCTTACCGCTGAGTGTGTCCCAGAGCTCGGACATGCGTTTGCCGGCGGACGATGCCAACTCCGTGACGACCTGCGCGCGCTCCCTCGCCGCTCGTCTCCACCGCTCAGCCTCCTTCGGGTCCACCCGTAGACCGCTCTTGCCGTGAGTGACGTGCGGTTGCCCCGCGGTGCGCGCCTGTGGCGAGGTGGCCTCCTCCACAGCCTTGGAGTAATGGGCCCTGGCGAAATCGTACTCGCTGGCGAAGTCGTGCTCCCAGAATGGCTTGGGTGGTTCGTCGGACGCGGGCGGGTCCTCGCGGCCGGTGGCGACCCGCAGGCCGGCCATGCCCACGTCGAGCTCGAACTGCTCGATGGTACTCCCGGGGGCGGTCGATACCTTCTCGGCTGCCGTCGCCCCGGTCCCCGCCCCGTCGTCTGACTCATCGCGCGTTGATATCTCGCGTTCGACGTCGTCCAATTCGTCGTCGCTGTCCAGCGTGAACGAGGGTTCACGCGCTTTCATGCCGGGGGCGGAGGTTACCGCCACGGTCTGCGTCGCCGTCATGCGGCGTCACGCGTCAGAATGTGGTCGTGAGGACGTGAGGACGCGAGTGGTGTTACGCGAAATATATTTCCCGCGAAGATAAGAGCACATTTTTGGCGCGAACGATCAGAGTCCCAGGCACGCGACGTACTTGTAGTCCCCGTCGCGCATGAATTTCGACGAGTACGACGGGTGTTTGTGCGGCGGCGTGCCCGCGGTGTGGCCGCGCCCTCCACGATGGCCGACCGACCAAGCCTTCGAGTCCGCACTCACGGCCTCCCTTCCCGGCGATCTCGGGAAGGTCTTCACCCCATGGATCCTCGAATCGTACAAGAGGCAGCGCATGATGGACATCGCGTGGGTTCACTTCAACCACCTACGAGAAAAGTACGCGGCCGACGGCATTCTCCGCACGATACCGGAGTGGGTAGAGCTTCTGTGCGTGCCGAGTGGGTGGGACGGTGAACCCCTGCTGCAGTCGGGCAGGGGAGGACCTGACCCGTTGCAGGCGAGGACTCGCACGTGCAGCGCGTCGGACTTTGCCTTTCTGTACAGGGACTGGATGGCGCTGGCACCCAACGCCGCGAGCATCAGCCGCCGTTCGCTGCAGAGAAAGTGCGATTACTGCAAAACGCCCACCGTCGCGGAGTGCGGGCTGTGCGGCGAGGCGTGCTGCTCGAGAGCGTGCATGCTGAAGCTCGGCAAAGACCACCGAAGAGAGTGCGAGATGGTGCACGATAACGGCGGTAACATCGCGTGCGTGCTCACCACGTTCGAGATGAAAGATGGACTGACACCCGAGGAGTTCAAAGCGGCGACGGGGGACTACTTCAGACCCATCGGGCGCCACGCGCGTGGATCCAACGAGAGCCGTAAGGGAAAAGCCAAGCTCGGATGGGATAAAATATGCGCGGGTGCGGGGTGCAAGAAGAACGGCTGCGCCATGAAGTGCAGCAAGTGCAGGGCGATCTACTACTGCGGAAGGGAATGCCAAAACAAGGACTGGAAGACGCACACGAAGGTGTGCGCGCAGATGGCGGTCGGCAAAGTCGCGAGTTCGTTTGAAAAGTTGTGAGAGTTTCGTCAAAGTGAAAAAATCATATTACTTCCGCCGTTTCGTGTCAGACTCGGTCGATCCCGTCATCCTTCTTGGGTCCCTTCATCGCCTTGAGCGCCTCCGTCGCGAACCCCGCGTTGGCGGCCATCGCTTGACGCATCGCCTCCATCGCCGCAGCAGCCGCCGCGCTCGGGTCAACCTGCGCACCCGCGCCCGCACCCCCCATGGCGGCCGCCATCGCCTCTATACCAGCCGCCGCCTCCTCCTCAGCCTTCTTCTTCGCGATCGCCGGGTCCTCCGCGCCCGCCACCGTCACGCACGTGAAGATCTCGCCGTCGCCCAACCCAAGCTGCGCGTACACCTCGTAGAGATCGTCCACGGTGGCCGCCTCGTACATGGCCGGTAAGTCGCTGATGCACGTCACATCCTTAGCGGGCGCCAGGACGTCGCCGAGCGCGGTGTACTGCATCAAGTCCACCCAGTACGCGTTCGTCTTGAGCTCCGTCTCGTGGCGGGTCAGTAGAGTCATCCGCGCGCGTTCAACCTCGCGCATGGAGATTCGCTGGTTTTTGAACCCCCTCAGCACCCGAAGCGCGGCGTCGAGCGCGTCGTCAATCTTAGCCGGGGTACTCGTCACCACCAGCCTGTAGGTGGTGGCGTCGCTGTTCTGCAAGCCAAACGCGAGCTGAAAGTTGCAGTCGTAGGTGAGCCCGAGGGCGTCGCGGACGGTGGTGAATAGCCGGCCGCCGATCACCTCGGTGAGGAGCATGCCCGCGACGAAAGTTGCCAGCGGGTTGGCTCGGCGGATCGACTGCGCGGCGAAGGGGTTCTCCTTGAGCGCAGCCGCCGCGTTGACCGGGTCCTGGGGGTGGTACCGACCCCCGTCAGGTCCCACGAACGGGTTCACGTCACCGGGAGTACCGGCGGCATCGGCGTCGGCATCGGCGTCAGCATGCGCGAGCGGGGGCAAGGGTGGGTTTCGCATGGGCGCCCACATCTTGGGACCCGGCCCCGCGAGCACGGCGCACGCGCGCTCGTCGCTGTCCCGTAGCCAGAGCCTCTGCGCGCGCTGCTCGTCCGTGCCGGGGACATCCTTGAGTGTCAGAGGGGTGAGCGGGAGGGGCTCCGTGTCGATCTGTGGTGTCAGCGCTCCACCCGGGGCGGCTGTTCCGAGAAACTTGACAATCATCTCGTCCATCTCAGCCGGGTCAAAGTCACCCGCGATGTTAACCTCGAGCGGGCCGGATTTGAGCTGCGCCTCGACCGCGTTGACGACGCCGTCGAGTGTGAGCTTGCTCAGCTCCTCTCGGCTCGGGTCCATGAGCCTCCTGTCGCCGAAGACGGCGTGGTTGACCTTGTCGTGGGTGAGGAGCTCGAGGTTACGCTGGGTGTTGAGCTCGAACATGCGGTAGATGTCCTTGACCCTCTCCAGCGCGTTGGAGTCCCAGACGGGCTGGGTGGTGAGCAGGTGGATAATCTCGAGGGTGGTGCGAAGGCCGCCCTTGACGGCGAACGCGGCGTCGAGGAAGAGGTACTCCGCCTCGGGCTCAACCTCGAACATCACCAGGTTCTGCATGGTGATGAGCTCAACCTGCTTGCGGGTCCACTGGCCGATGCCGCCAACCTCCTGGAGGGTCCTGAAGCCCACCGCCGCGGCGCCGATGCCGCCCGGGCCCGACGCCACGGGCTCCGCGGTCCTCCCGCCCGGGATGACCAGCCTGAGGAAACCACTGCCGGGCTCGTTGTTCGTGACGCGGTAGTTGACCCGTACCCCGTTGGACAGCACGCGCTGATGCACGCCAGTCGCCGCGTCAATCGTCGATTCCACGATTGACGGCTTCCGTTCCGCGATCAACGTCTCGATCTCCTCGTCGCTGAGGAGCTCGTCGGGGACGTACACGTCCTCCATCGCCTCGATCTCTCCGTAGTCGGCGGAGAGCACTTCCTTGACCTCATCCTCGGTCATGGCGAAAGGAACCTCCACGCCCTCAGCGTCGGTGGTGGTGGAAGGGACGCACGCCACGATGGCGGTGGTCAGCCCCCCCAGCGCATCCTTCTCCTCCGGCGCGGCGCCGTACTCGCCGAAGAAGCCGAGGAGTTCGCGCGCCACCTCGTTGACCCCTTCCATTCGGATGACGTCGTCGAGGCGGACGAGAGCCTCGTGGCCTTGCACCTGGTCCATCACCACGTGTCCTAACGCGTCGTGCTCCATGACGAAATCGAGGTTCTCGAGGGACGGGACAAACCCAGCCTGCTGCGCGAGCTGCTCGCTGTCCCTCATCATGGCACCCTTGAACCTCTGGAGCTCGCCTGGGGTTAAGCCGCACTTTTGCAGGCGCCGCGCCTCCTCCACGGCGATTTGCAGAGCGTACTTCCAGTGCAGCGGCTCGCACGTGACAGTCACCGTGGACACCGTGCACCCTTCCCGCGCGCTGTCGGAGTGGTCGAGCTCGCACCGCTTGTAGTGCTCGTGGTCGAGCTCCGCGTACCGGCTCTGGATGCGGCTCTGGAGCACCAACAGACATATGCGCTGGTTCACGGTGCGGTGCAAGTCGCCCATGTGCCGCAGAGGCAGCACGGGGAGCTTGCTGAAGATGTTGAAGCTCACGTGGCTCAGGTGCTCGTGCTGGAACAGCTGAACCCCACTCTCCTTCGCCACGAACGGCTGATACGGGTCATCGATGCCCGCAGCCTTCGCCGTCTTCTCCGCCGCGTCGATGGTTTTGGCAATCGACGGCGGTACACCGTACGCGTGTCGCACCGGGGGCCGGACCGCGTGCCTCTCTCGTAGCACTGGGGGATCCGCGGTGGCAGCTCCGGTGGATTCGTCAATCTCGATCGCGGCTTCGGCGGACCCGAACGCCTTCTCGATCATCTCCACGACGCCCGGAACGTCGGCGTGGAAGTCTCCGACGACGTAGAGGGTGGCGTTGGCCGGGAAGTACCAGCGGTCGTGAAACTGCCGAACCTTGGCGGCGTCCCACGTGGCCACCTGGTCGAGCTTACCGATGGGGAACCTGCATCCGAGGTTGTTATCCCAGTGGAGGTGCTGGAGGAGCTGGCAGTCCACGCGGTACTCGATGGTGTTCATCATCTGCGCCTCCGCGAGGACAGCCTTCTTCTCCTTCTGTACCCGGGTCTCGAGGCACTGCGGGTTGAACGCCACGTCGTACAGGATGTCCAGCACGTTGGGAAGCATGTAGATGGAATCCTTGTTGTACGTCGGGGAGTGCACGTGGAACACGGTGTGGTGGAAGTCGGTGTACGCGTTGCCCCTGGTCCCCGACCCGAGCCACGCGTCCCTCTTCTTGGATCCCAGAAAAGTGACGTGCTCAACCAGGTGCGCCAGCCCTTGCTCATCCGCGCGTTCGTCCACGGAACCGACGTGCATCTCCAGGTGCGCCTCGAACCGATCGCTGGGAACTTTGTTGGGCAGCACGACGTACCGCAGTCCGTTGGACAGTCGGCCTCGCGTGATCTCGTCGTGCGCCGGGAGCTCCTCGTCGAGCAGCGACTCCACCTCCGTCGGTTCCATCACCGTCGCCAGTGAGTTGACGACGGAGGACCACCTGCCGGAGGATGGCCCGGGCTCCTTGGCGCCCGCGGCGGCGGCGACGTCCTTGTCACCTCCGGCGGCCGCGCGCGTGGTGGGCTGTCGGGATCTGAGCGGGGCCCCGGATGTTTTGCCGTGGAGGCGCGCGGACTGCTCCAGCTCGCGGCGGAAGCCCGGGGTGGTGACGCGGCGCGTGAAGGGGGACGCGCGCGAGTACGCCGCGGTTCGCATGGACGCCGCGGGCGCGAGCGCGGACGCCACCGCGGTCGATCCGCGCGCGTCGTTCGAGGGCGCGCGGAGAGGACCGCGAGGGGCGAGAATCGCCTCGGTGGCGCGCTGCGGTGAGGCCCGGGCGACCACCGCGCGGGCGGACGGGACGACGCGCGCCTGGACGCGCGCGGACGCACGGGGCTTCATCGACGCACGGGGCTTCATCGTCGCGCGGTTGGTGCCGATCTTGGGGGCCGCCATCGCCCCGACGCCGCTCACGACGCTCGCCATCGCGCGAAGTCTTCTCCGGCTGCTCTTTTCACCGGCGGCGTCGGGTGGTTCGACGAAGGTTTGTCTCGTGCCTCACTTAACGCAGTGAGTAGGGTCACGAGCGCGTCCGAACTCCGAACGAACTTATGAACGGTGTGTCTTACTCGTCGCCGGCGTGTGACCCGCGAGAGTTGTGGGGCGTCGTGCGTCTCGCGGCCCCATCAAGGGTTCCCAAACCAAGCTTCCATTATTCCGCCCGACTCCTCAGGATGCTCGTTGGAGAAAAACTCGGCGGACCGTCGGGTCGTGACGACTTGACACTAAACCCTCATACGATTCCTGATATTTTCACGGTTGCCGATCCTTCAGCCAATGATCGCCCGGAACGCCAGTCGTTCGCCAATGATAAACTTGATTCGCGATCCGAGACTGAAATCCAGTTCGTTTGAATCGAGAGGCGGTGGTGCCTCTGAGTGCGAGCGAGTGGTTTCGGCTCGAGACACGGGTCGGGTCTTGCGGAAAAAATGGGACTGCCGGTGAAAAATAATGGGTAATTTCCCTCGGTTTGGCCGCGGGCGGCGCCTCACTTAACCCAACGCCGCGCGCGTCGAGGCGGCGGCACCCTATACAAACTCGGAAGCCGGGGCGCAGACGCGTGCCGTGGATCGGTGTGGGGCGATGAAGCGGGTCGCGAGCTCGCACTCGATCGACGACTTCGGCGAGGACCTCGACTCGTTCGTCACCCTCAGCAGCTTCATCCTGACCTTGTCCACGACGTGCCCGTCACTGGCGGCGAAGGGCCACATCAAGAAGGAGGAGGAGACCGATCTGTGCATCCTTCTACAGAGCGTCGCGACGTCGTGCAAGTACATCCAGAACTGCGTCCGGAAGCTCGGCCTCGCCAACCTGAGCGGCAAGACTCAGGACTTGACGACGAACGTGCAGGGGGAGCAGCAGATGAAACTAGACGTCATCGCGCACGACGTCTTCGCCAGGGGTTTGGACGAGAGCAAGCGGTGCACCATGCTGGTCAGCGAGGAAGAGGAGGACGCCATCATGTGCGCGACATCGCCCCACGGCCGGTACGTCTGCGTCTTTGACCCACTGGACGGGTCCTCCAACATCGACTGCTGCGTATCCGTCGGCAGTATCTTCGGGGTGTACCGCGCCAAGACGCTCGGCGTCGGGGACATCAACGACGTCCTGGTACCCGGTAAGGAGATGGTCGCCGCGGGGTACTGCATGTACGGCAGCGCGTGCACCATGGTGCTCACCGTGGGTGGGAACGTGCGGGGGTTCACCCTGGACCCGAGCCTCGGAGAGTTCGTCCTGACGCATCCCAAGATCAAGTGTCCGCCGTCGGGGGCGACGTACTCGGTGAACGAGGGTAACAGCAGGTACTGGAGCGCGGGGATGAAGCGGTACGTCGATCATGTCAAGTACGACAAGGAATCGCCGCACTCGTTGAGGTACATCGGTAGCATGGTGGCGGACGTGCACCGCACTCTCCTCTACGGCGGCACGTTTTCATACCCGGGGGACTCCAAATCCCCAAACGGCAAGTTGAGGATCTTGTACGAGTGCTTCCCGATGGCGTACATCATGGAGAGGGCGGGCGGTGCCGCGTCGGACGGCACGCAGCGCATACTGGACATCGTACCCACCAGCATCCACCAGAGGCACCCCATACACATGGGCAGCGAGGAGGACGTCGAAGAGATTGACCGGTTCCACCGCGAGGCGGAGATGGAGGGAAAGTAATGTTAGTAGCACTACACGTCGATTGATTAGGAATTGGAGCAAGACACTGTTTTCGCGGCAATCACGTTTCATCGTACTTGTAACGCGACGCACGCGGTCTCGGTGTCGAAAGCTGAGTTGAACTGTTTAGTTAAAAAGAATTTAGCGACGTGGACTCTGTCGCGACGGGCGGGTTTCGTAGCTACAGCACCCTGTTTTTACAGCGTTTCCTCCTTCTCTTACGATCGTTACCCCGCGAACGTCATCGCGGCCGATGGTGCCGTCGCACCGATCGCCATCTCACGTTTCCATTGCACCAGCATGTGCGTCAGGTAGCCGAAGAACACCAGGTTGCCGACTATCAAGAGCTTGTACAGCGCCGGGTGCTTGGTCGCCGCCGCCGTGGTCCACACGATGGGCGCGATGACGTTCGTCAGCTTGCGCTCGAACGGGGGCACGTCCGGTATGTCGTACACGTACAGAAACGCGGCCATGCACAGCGCGGTGGTGAAGTACATCGGATACTTGTCGTGTTCCGCGTCTGCGTACGCGTCCCCGGAGTCCTTGCCCGAGCGGAACGAGTTGCTTCCGTGGCGCGGGCTCGGGGGTTCTTCGCCCCTCGCGGCCCGTAGGTCCTCCTGCGCGTGTTGGAGCCTGTTCTGCATCTTGAGTCGCATGCGCTCGGACTCGCGAAGTTTCTCGTACACAGCCTGGGTTTGGTGGGTGGGGGACGGGTGACTGGTCAGCGACTACTGTTCGGGACCATTTGAAATGAACACGACGACGGTCGAACCGTCGCGGTCGGGATCTGCGGTGTGTGTCGGTTGGAGTACCTTGTATCGCGTCTCGCTGTCGTCCAGCTGGTCTTTAACCGCCGCCATCGCGGCCCCGTGCCTCTCCCTCAGCCCCTCGATGAGTTCGACGTCCTCCTTGGACCCCGCGCGTACGCCGCGCGGGGTGAAGAAAGACGCGAACAGCTCATCCACCCCACGCCCCTTGACGCCCGCGATGGTCCGCGCCGTGGCGAGCGCCACCTGGACCGGAAGCGACGCAAGCGCGGTGAGATGGTAGAGGAACGCGATGGGGAAGATAGCGGCAGCCTTGGCGCACGTCTTCGACACTCCCGTCACCATCGGCGCGAGCGCGAGACCCGCCATCAGACGCACCCTCCCGTTTTCAGATTCAACCGCTGCTCAGGCAACAGTCCAAGATTTCTGTCGCCCCGAGCTCCCCGAGCTCCCCGCGGGGCCCTGGCTCGTATCGATCGATGCACCCGACGGTTATACCAGCTTGGACGACCGCACCGGACGTGTACGACGACCGAACCCGACACGCGTGCGTGACGCGCGGCGAAGGCTCGTGTGTCCCCACGGAACCAGCGCGGAGGAGCCCGTCCTCGATACGTCGTCGAGTGCTTTTTTTTTTCTGCCGAGCTCGAGACAGCTGTCGCCGCTCTCAGTCACTCGCACTGCCAAGTGGGCCCATGGCTGCATGGAGTCCGCGCGGGTTGGGATCGACGAGAAAATTTATTCATTTTTGGTTTTATTTTGGCAGCAGCGGGTGCTGATGGGTGGAGACGCGCTCAGCCTGTGTCGGGTGCGACGGGATACGGCATTCGCGTGTGATCTTATCATGCACAAACACACTACTTCCGCTACGTGTTTGCCCTCGGTCTATGTACACCCGCCGTCGATCTTGCCCGGCGGGGCTGGGGAGCGCGAGTGATTCGGACGATTTTCGACTCGCGCGTCGACCCGGCTGTTCTTCCAATCAGCCTTTGAGTGATTCGTACCCGGAGGATCGAACCCACAGTTTAGTCCTTCTTGTCCGCGTTGGCGGCGGTGTTGGCGTTGGCCTTCGCGAGCTCCTCCTGCGCCAGCTTGGCGGCACCCGCGGCGGCCGTCATCCCTTTCGCGAACATCTCGGATCCGTGCTTCTGGAGGAGCTCAGTGGCCGGCGCGAGCTCCTTCTGCACCGCGGAGAGGTCGCCCTTGGCGAGCTGGGCGGAGACGGAGTCGATGATGGGCTCAGCCTTCTTGAGGGTCTCGCGGATGCACTTGTCGTAGAGCATGAGCGCGCCCTTGAAGCGAGGGGAGGCGAGCCAGAAGATGAAGCCGCACTTGGCGAATCGGTAGCCCGGGATCCAAAACACGCTGTAGTCCGCGAAGGACTCGGCGATCATGAGCACGGAGTACACGACCCAGTAGGTGAGCCACTGGGTATCGTCATTCTTGGCCTCGCTCTCGATCGCCTTGTACGAGGCGTACCTGTTCGTGAAGAATAAGAACGGGGTTGACGGTCAGGCACTGGCCGTGAAGAGGGGGTGCGCTCGTGATTCTCGAGGGGGCGCGCCATTAAAAGAATCTCCGGGGCTCGTGGCGCGCGGGTCCGGGGCGCTCGACGGCGGGTCGGGGCACTCACGCAGGGTAGAGGAAGCCCAGGAAGAAGGTATAGACCCTGAAGAGGAAACTCAACATGGTGACCGGCCTTTGTGTTCACGCGATTGGCGCGGAGGTGAGTGAGGGGTGGGTTCCCGCACACGCGGCCTTTCTTTCTTCTTCGTTGCACGTCCCGAGTTCAAAAAAGCCCAAACCGAAAAAGGTTGGGTTCGAACCGGCGGCAAGGGGCGGATCTCGAGATATTTCTATTTCCCGGGAGTCTGGTGACTGAATCCCATAGGAGATCTCCTTTTTACCAGAAGGATCCAGTGGACCAACCAGATTTGAGATGAAGCCGATTGGCGATGCGCCACATTGAATCCGACACACCACCTCGCGACCTCGCGTGTGTATCGACCGGATAAACATGTTCGCCGTCACCGTCCGCGCTCCCACCCTCGCGGTCGTCGCCTCCGCGGGCACCCGCGCCACCGCCGCCGCGCGTGCCACCCGCGCCGTCGCCGCGCGCCCCGCGATGGCAAGCCGTGCCCTCGTCTCTTCCTCCGGAACCTCATCGCACCGCACCGACAGGCGCCTCGCCATCCGCGTCCGCGCCGCCGAGGAATCCGACACCGCCACCGAGACGACGCCCAAGGTCGTGGAGGCTCCCCCAAAGTCCAAGCCCGGCGTCGGCAAGCCACCGATCAACCCGCTCTTCCTCGCCGCGGGTGACTTCGCAGCCGCGGTGCTCATCACCCTCATCGCGCGCGGCGTCGCGGGAGAGTCCGTGCTCTCCGCGGGCACCGTCGCCGCGATTCCCCCGTTCGTGGTCGGGTGGGTCGGCGCCGGGTTCCTCGCGGGGGACTACGACGTCGACTCACCCAACGCGGCGCTGTGGGGCGACGCGCCGCGGGCCATGACCACCGGCGCGCTGACCTGGTTCTCGGGCTCCGCGTTTGCCATCCTCCTGCGCAACGTAGAGGGGAGCATGATGACCTTCCCGCCGGTCATCAACGAGCAGGTGGAGTTCGCGGGGGCGTTAGGTTTGATCTGCGCCTTCCGCGCGGCGGTCGCCATCACCAAGCCCGGCGCCGCGGAGACGCTCTGAGTTTGTCACCGTCACTATTACGCGAAGGTAACAACTTGGAGCGGCGAAGGTAATAAGTAGTCGAGTGAGTTAGTTCTAGCTTGGGGTTTGGTGAGCCGCGGGCACGGACTCGGAGGCGCGTGTACATCATCATTAATACGAAACATCACCGTAGATTCACCGAGGCGCCGCGAGAACGCGCGTGTTTTCCTTCGCGCAAGTGGCCAAAAACTCCAAAAATCGTCTGCCAAAATATCGCGCCCGCCCAACTCCCGTCGTTTTTGTCGCGTCAGCCTGAGATCGTTTACCACTCGCAGCGACGCGCGTTGGACGAAGACATGGACGACGAGCTCGACTTCGGCGATATCCTCCCCGCACCCGGCGGCGGCACGAACGCCCACGACGACACACCGGGCGCCCCCGAGTACCTCGCCGACCAGCGTGGGGCGGATGTTCGACCCTCCGATCACACGGGGCAACAATCGGACGGACGCGACGGGGCGTCTACCCAACCCGCCGGGCCAAACAAGCGCGTCGTCGTGAAGATCGCGTCCAGGGATAGGAACGACGGCAGGGGCAGGGACCGCGCGCCGTCCAGGGATAGGAACGTCCGCGGTCCGGGCGAACACAAACCCGTGCGGGTGGTGGTGCGGAGGGTTCGGAGGAGCAGGAGCCGATCTCCGCCACCCGCATCGGGCAACAACCTCCGAGGCCGACTCGATCTGCCGCGCAAGGGTAAGGGGAAGAGACAGAGGGATGACGACCCGATGACGAGGGATGAACGTCAGAAGAAGAATCGAGAGAAAGCGTTCTGTTGCCTCTGCGGCGCGTGTGGATCGCACTACATCGAGACCTGCCCGGACAGGAAGCGCGACAAGGGCAAGTGCATGATCTGCGGCGAGGATCACGCAATTGGAGATTGCCCTCAGAAAAAGGTCAATCCGAACAAGAAGGACAAGCCGAAGAGGGACAAGCCGAACAGGGAAGAAAGGGAAGAACACAGGCACGAGAAGAAGAAGGCGAGGAGGGAGGAGAGGGGTGCTGGGGAAGAGGGGGATGAGGAGGACGGCGAGGTCGCGGGGAACTCGACCGAAGTTGTCGAGAAGAAGAGCGGAGGGGTCAGGGACCGGTTCTGCCCCCTTTGCGGCGCCGTGACGCACTTCATCGAGAAATGTCCCGACAGGAAGCGCGACAAGAAAGCGGGTGAGTGTATGATCTGCGGCGAGGCTCATGCCATCAGAGATTGCCCTGAGAGGAAGGTCAATCCCAAGGCAGGTAACCGCTCCGAAAAAGGAGGCAGAGGTAGAGGAGGCAGAGGGAGGAAGCGGGACCGAAGCCCGAGACGCGATCGCTCGCCGAGCCCCGACAGGGAGACCAAGAAGGCCGGGAGGTACGCCGCGTACCTGGACGGAGGGGAGCGCGCTCGATCGCCGGATAACAAACGGGCGGACTGGGTTAAGGGCGGGGACGACGGCGAGGGAGCCGCGGGGGGCGACGGCGAGTGAGTTGGTTTTTCTCTTGAACTCGCACGATACATTTCATAACACAGTCTACATTTCACAACACAGTCTACATTTCATAACGCAGTCATCACATCATCCCCATCTTGGCGTCCTTGCCGTACTTCTTGATCATGTAGGCGGTCACCTTGTCCAGGTCCGCGAGGGTCTTGACGGTGATTCCCTTGCCCTTCCAGTACGCCTGAACCTTCTGAACGTCGACGATGGAGCCGCTGCCCGCCGCCATCGCCGCGCGGGAGTACCACACCTTGTCGAATATGGAGTCCACGGTGCCGTCCTCCACCGCGCGCTTGATCGCCTTGAGCTCACCGATCCTGTTGAACTCGTCCACGTCGTACCCCATGCCGGTGAGCTCCTCCTTGAGCGCCTTGATGGTCCTGGTCCCCGACCAGACGATCCATCCGACCCATACGGTGCCCGCGACGCAGAGCGCGGGGCCCAAACCGGTCTCCGCGAAGACGTCCCCGGCGACCTGGGCGATGGGCTCCAGGTGACCGCTCGAGGTGGCCGCGAGCGCCGCGGTGGGGGCGGAGAGCGCGGCGATCGACGCAGTGGCTGTGGCGGGGAGAACGATTGAGGATTGACGCTTCTTCGCGATGATGCCACCGGAGCATCGGGAAGCGGAGGCGCGCCCAGCCTTGATCGGCGCGGCGACGCGCGTTGGAGCGATGGTCGGCGAGGCGGTGATTGCCTGCATGCTCGTTCTGTGACCTCACGCGGCGTGTGTACGCCTATTTGAGTGGTGGTGAGCTGGCACGGTTCATCACCAGCTGGCAGCTGGAAACAGAAGATTGAGAATCCGAAAGCAAATAGAACCCGTTAATCGTAAATAGTGCTGCACATATACATGCAAATAGTGATACACATCCAAATAAACTATGCCGTCGACGTGGCGCGTTTGTGTGCGTGCCTGCTGGCCTCAGAATCATCCTTTTGGTGCCTTTTTCCGCGGCTTTTCGCGAACACACGTCGCCACAAACCGCGTCACCGACGATGGTTGCCACCTCCGTAGTGGACGTTAAGATGGACGCACCGATGGGTGTCAAGGCTGTGGCTACCGCGGGCACCGACGCGGCGCCCAGCCTCGTCATCAACAACCTCAGCTACGCGTACCCCATGGGCGAAAAGATCATCAAGGACTTCTCCCTCACCCTCCCGCCCGGCTCGCGATGCTTGCTCTCGGGCGCGAACGGCGCGGGCAAGACCACGCTGCTCCAGGTGCTCGCGGGCAAGACCATGGTCCCCGTCGAGGACGTCCGCGTCATCGGCCGTCCCCCTTTCCACGACACCGACCTCACGTGCTCCGGCGACCTCGGGTACCTCGGCGCGCAGTGGCGTCGCAACGTGGGCAGCGCCGGTTCCGTGGCGCTGGCGGGCGACATCAGCGCGGGCAAGATGATCTTCGGCGTCGAGGGCATCGACAAGAACCGCAGGGCTGACCTCATCGACATCCTCGACATCGACGTCGACTGGAACATGATGCGGGTCAGCGACGGCCAGAGACGACGGGTGCAGATCTGCATGGGTCTCCTCAAGCCGTTCAAGGTTCTCCTCTGCGACGAGATCACCGTCGACCTCGACATCCTCGGCCGCCTGGACCTGCTCAACTTCCTGAAGGAGGAGTGCGAGCAGCGCGGTGCCACGGTGGTGTACGCCACGCACATCTTCGACGGCATGGAACCGTGGATGACCCACATCGCGTTCACCAGCGACGGCAAGCTGGTGCACGGCGGACTGAAGGAGGACGTCGGCGACTTGAAGGGCGTGAGGCACCTCCTGAGCACGGTGTACGACTGGCTGGTGGTGGACAGGACGAACAGGAAGGAACGCGAGATTGTGGAGAAGGCGAACCCCAAGCCCAAGTCCAGCCTGGAGGACCGGTTCGGATCACGACACATGGCTTACTACCGATGATTCATCGGTTCAAATTTACGTGGCCACACGCCGGGGGCGAGCGCACCCGAGACGCTTATTCATTCTTAGACCTCCACCGCGGCACGATGACGTGCCGTCGACGCAAAATTCTTTGCACGCAGTAGACTGATTGGTCGATGACACCCTATAGGACGCTTATTGCGAGTCGCTTATTTGTTCAATACGATAACGAGTTGAGTATCATTATGATTTAACTGTGTGAGATAAAGAGAGTCAACCGTATTCACAACAAGTCGCGCCGCGCCGCGCGCAATAAATCAAATCAGCCAACAACCGGGGTAGAACACGAGGTATTCGCCGCCCTCATCCAAGTGTGGAGGTCCCGACGCGCGTGCGTCGTCGCGTCTGGTCTTTCGACGCGGGCGCTTTCAACTCGGTTCCATCTTTTTCAGAGCCCAAACTTCGATTTAGTTGTTGAACCTGGCCGAGTTGCAGATGGTGACGAACGCGCCGCCGTCCAGGGACGCGCCGCCGACGAGGAACCCGTCGATGTCCTCGCATCGGGCGAGCTCCTCGCAGTTACCCGCGTTGACGGAGCCACCGTACTGAATCCTCACCGCGGACGCCACCGATGCGGACACCGCCTCCGCCATGTAAGCTCGAATGCCCGCGTGCGTCTCCTGCGCCTCCGCCGGCGTGGCAACCTTGCCGGTCCCGATGGCCCACACGGGCTCGTAGGCGATGACGACCTTCTCCCAGTCGGCTGGCGAGATGGCGTTCACGATCGCCTGCAGCTGCCTGCGGCACACGTTGAGGGTATCGCCCCGCTCGCGCTCCTCCAGAGTCTCGCCGATGCAAGCCATCACGGAGAGGCCCTTGGAGATTGCGTACGCGCACTTCTGGCCGATGAACTCGTCGGACTCGCCGATGAGGGCGCGACGTTCGGAGTGGCCGAGGATGACCCAGGGGATGTTGTTGTCCACGAGCATCTCCGCCGCGACCTCGCCCGTGTAAGCGCCGCCCTCGCCGACCCAGCAGTTCTGCGCGGAGAGCGCGTACTTGCGGTCCAAGGTGGATTGCACCCGCGGCAGGTACACCATGGGCGGGGCGCAGATGACCTCGACGTCGGCGGTGATCTCTCCCGCGTTGAGATCCTGCACCAGCTTCTGGATGCTCGCGGTGTTGCCGTTGCACTTCCAGTTGCCGCCGACCACGAAGCGGCCGGTGCCGGCCATCGTGGCGACGCATCGCCTGGAAGCCTTGGAGGAGGCTCGGCCGGAAACCTGATTGGGGATGGCGAGGGTGGCGATCGCGGAATGGTCAGTGTTTGGGTTGGGTGATCGCGAGGTAGGAGTGATCCGACGGGAACGCGGGGACGACGAAACACACGAATGTCATCGCGGGTGATCGAACGGGCCCGCGCGAGTGACGAGGTCCCCCGCGCCGCGCATCGAGACCGGGATCGGGTCCCCACGCCCGGGGGAAAATCTCGGGTGCTAGTCGCGACGCCACCCCCGGGATATTTCCTATCCTCTGGATAGAGTCGCGGGGGTTGCCGCGATTGGGGCGCGTTCGGGGGAAGACGGCGTTGACGCTCACCTGGAGGGACACCGCGGAGGGCTGCTCGACATCACAGTTGAGAGCCGCGGGGCCGGCGACGCGGCGGAGGCCGGCGAAGCGGGGGGCCGCGGCGGGAACCGCGACGGTGGAGACGCAGGACACAATCGACATGACTGGGTTTCCGGCAATCCAATGGACCGATCACGGGGTTGGTGTCGCGGTCGTCTCCTTTGTCAGAAGGCGTCGCGTGTCGACTACGGCGGTTCGCTCGGGAGCTGAACTGCTTCGAGTTGAAGTGACTGACGCGTCCCGTGGGCCCGGGGTTCGCGCGCGTGCCGAATGATGACGCCGCCGAGGGGTACCGCGACTTGACTCCAAGAAAGGTGGTTGGGTCAAGAGCGATGGGTCAGGACTCTCGGAGAGAGCGAGGGAGAGCCCCTTGTCGCGAACCGTCGGCCAATCACAGTCGAGTGGAAAAAGTTCAGACTAATCGCCCACTGGTTTGGCAAAAAGCGCAGCGAACGCCACAAAATAATTAACCGTGCGACGCGAATATCTGTCGTGACACACTCACCTGCCGCGGAAGGCCTCTCGTGTAGAATGCAGGCCGTCACCATGTCCGCGGCGACCCCGTGCCGCGCGGCTCAAGTGCACACCGCCACCTCCGGGCGCAAGACCGCGGCGCTCGTCGCCGCTCGCGCCCCCATCCGCGCGCTTCGTGCCAACGGGTACGCACCTCCAAAATATCCATCCCCCGGTTGGGTTCGCCGCAAAAAGAACAGATTTGACGGAGGCGCCCTTCCGTCTGCCGTCCCCGTCCCTTCCGTACGCCGCCCCGAACGTCCCTTCGCTGACCTCCACGTCCTTCCTCACCCATCCGTCGACGCAGTTCGCGCCACTCCGTCGTGACCGGCGCCACGTACACCGGCGGCGCGGACCTCACCCCCCGCACCTACCCCTTGGTGGGCAACCCCGCCCCCGACTTCACCGCCGAGGCTGTGCACGACCAGGAGTTCGTGGACGTGAAGCTATCGGATTACAGGGGCAAGTACGTCATCCTGTTCTTCTACCCGCTCGACTTCCCCTTCGTGTGCCCCACCGAGATCACCGCCTTCTCCGACCGATACGAAGAGTTTGCCGAGCTCAACACCGAGATCCTCGGATGTTCGGTGGACTCGCACTTCTCGCACCTGGCGTGGATCCAGACCGATCGCAACGCGGGTGGGCTCGGGGACATCGAGTACCCGCTCGTGTCCGACCTCAAACGGGAGATCTCGAAGGCGTACGACGTGCTCAGCGAAGAGGGCGTCGCGCTCCGCGGCCTTTTCATCATCGACAAGGAGGGCATTATCCAGCACTCCACCGTGAACAACCTCGCGTTTGGCCGCAGCGTGGACGAGACGTTGCGTACCCTGCAGGCGCTTCAGTACGTGCAGGAGAACCCCGACGAGGTGTGCCCCGCGGGCTGGAAGCCGGGCGACGCGACCATGAAGCCGGACCCGGAGGGTAGCAAGGAGTACTTCGCGACCATCTGAGCGAGGACACGAGAAGACACGGTGTCGGAGTCGGGACACTCATCTCCGGCGGGAGATTGGATTCGTTTGGATGATTCGGTTCAGATTCATTTGTCTCAGCGCGGACTCCGCGACGACCCGGGGATCGGCGTCGCGTCGAGCAGAGTCCGCGTTCATCATAGCTGCAGCAAGATAGAGCGTTAGATAGCGACCACGGACTGAAACAAAGTTTGTTTCGCTAAACACTAATTCGCCCGTCGGAACGATGACTATCCGCTAAACTCAACCTCGTCGCAGAACGGGCACCGCTCACGCAGGATCTCGTCCAATCTCGCCGTACCCTCGCGCCGCGGTTCTCCGTCCAGGTTCTCAAAAACCCGTCCACCCGAGAGCCTCTTTCCCAACCTTCGCCGCATCGTCGCCAAACCAATCGTCTTTGGCACTTCGAGTTTGTCCATGAGCGAAACGCATTCCGTCCGTTTCGAACGACCCAACCTTGGCACGGACGACTCCAACAGACACGTCACGTGGAAGCACATCCCGCACGGAAACACGTACATCCCGGGCAGTCGCGACGTCGCCGCCACCTCGTCCGGGTCGTACCCTGTACACAAAACACTCGCCGTCAACCAAATTGCCCATCAGTGGAAAATAAACTGAAAAGAAACGAACCTTGACTCGCGAAGGCGTTGTACGAAAACGGCGTTTGGGACACGGCACCGCCGCACCTGGCGCACGGCTCGTCCCAACCGATCACCGCCTCTCTCGTCTCCAGTGTACTCAGCGTCCGCCTCGCAGACTCGATCTTAGCGTTGGCCTCGGCGGTGGCGGAGTTGTGCGCGTCTACTCTTGCGTCCCTGGCGTCGAGGTCCGCCAGCACCGCGACGCGCCACTCGTCCACGGACACGACGGCGGCGGGGAAGTAAGGCAAGACGTCGTCCACGCCGAGCGTACCGTCCGAATCCTCCACCAACGCCGCGATCTTATCGACCACCCTCTTACGAATGGTAGGGTCTCTGGATGAGCTGGACGCGCCGCATGCGCGGGACACGGCGTACGCCTCGGCGGCTATTCTCGCCGACGACGTCGGATCCGGCTTTGGATCCGCCGGCTCGTCTTGGGGTTTAGGGTTAGGGTTTAGGCCCATCTCCTCTCCTCCGTCCCCGAAGGTGTCTTCGTACCGCTCGCGCAGCTCCGCGGCTTCCGCGACGTCGGCTTCGGTCACGCTCGCGCCGAAGCCCCTCACCACGACCCCGACCGCGATCTTACGCCAGATATCCCGCCGGGTCACCCCGAACCGGGCGCCCCGCGCGCCGTCCACTGCGTCCAACACGGACTTGGCCAGGGCGAGGTCGTCGGAGCGCATAACGAGCGCGATGGCCCGGTCGTGGTCGCCACGGTCGCAGTGGACGCGTATCGCCGCCTTGACCGCGCCGGCCCGTTCGCACAGATCCGCGGCGAGGAGCGGGTCGTAACGCGATACACCCGTCTGTTCGTCCCACCCGGCTCCGTCGAGGTACCGAACCAGCGCGTGTGGGTCTTTGTCGTGGCGCCGGGCCAAGAGACGGAGGGTGAGGTCGTGGACCCCTCGGTCGGTGACGCGTCGGCGAGTCACCGCGTGCGTTAGGTACCGCGCACCCTCCGCCGTCGCGACGTCGCCCGGGTCGACCGCGACGACGAGGGGGTCAATCACGCGCGACGCGATCGCGGTCACGTCGAGCCCGTCGTCGGCGATGAACGCGTCCACGGCCGTCTTTGGGTCCAGGGTGAACAGCGCGGGGGCGTGCCTGAGACGCGTGTCCGGCGGTATCCTCGGGTTCCCAATCACCCGAGCCGCCTCCGCCGGGTCCTGCCTCACCGCCAGCCAGTGCGTCACCGCGCCGTCCCAGTCACCAAACGCCTCGCACAGGTGCGCCGCGTCGTCCATCCGTCCGCGCTGCACCAACGTCTTCCTCGCGTGGACAAAGTCGAGACGCGCGCCGTGCTCGTGGATGAAGTGCTGCAGCGAACCGGCCGCGATGAACTCGTCCTCGCGAACGGAAGTTCCCGCCGCCGCCTCGGCCCGGGACACGTTGAGGTCCAGGAGCCACGCCGCGAGCTGACGCGCGGCGGGGTCACCGTCGGGGGCACCCTCCGCCTCGCGCAGGTCGAGCCTCCTGCGCAGGTACGTCTCCAGCGCGTCCACCTCGTTTCTATCCCTGAACATCTTCACCACGACGTCGGCGTCCACAAAGTCTCCAGCCTTGGCGTAGCACCTCGCCGCCTTGCCCGCGTCGTTCGCGGCCATCACGCGCTCAGCCTGCGCGCAGTGCACCTCCTCCCTCTGCGCATCGGTCCTGCAGTGGCTCAGCGCCCTGGCGAAATCGTGCCTCGCCAGGTACCCGCGCCACGCGTCCTTGTCCTCGTCCTTCGCCAATATCTTAACGACGTGCCCGCGGGTCGTGATCAGGAACGAAACCCCGACGACGTCGTCCGTCGCCAAACACGCGTTGTCTCCGCAATCCTCAGCCTCCCGTTCGTTGGGCGGCCCGTCGGGACCACCCGTCTCATTCTTTCTCTCGGATCGTGCGAACGTGGCCACAACGTCGTGAGGGTTCAGTTCGGCGGCGAGGTTCCCGGTGACGGCGTTGACCGCGACGAGCCTCTTTTTGAACGCCGCGAGGACGTGGTGACGGGTCGGCGCCATCGAACGCGGCGATGTAAACTCGCTCCCCGTGCCCACCTCAACGCGCAGACCGGGCGGGAACGGAACGAGCGAGTGGTTCTGGAGCACCGTGTCCGCGGCACTCGGGTCGCAGCCGGTGACGTCCAGGTGGCCGTAGTAGACCCCGTAGTGCGGGACCAGCCACGCGACGCGGTCGGGAGAGACGCCCGCGCCGCCCCTATCGTGCGACCACGCGTGCAGCTCGGACCTGTCACGCCCGCCCATTCCGGTTGGCATGGACACGATCGGGTCGATGCCACCGCCCCGTGGACCCCTCCCGCCCGGCCCCTGGAACGTCCGCGCGAGCGTGTCACCACCCGTGAAGCACCGCAGCCGCGTCTCCGTCGCCACCAGGACGACGTACATCTTGGAAGGGCCGGAAGCGTCGGAGTCCACGACGCACGTCCGTATCCCGCACACCGCCCCGGAAGGTTCGTTCGCTCCTGTTCTGTCGATCGCGTTGAGGTCGATCAACAGGCGGCATCCCTTGTCCGGCCGACGCGGGCCGTCCTCGCCGCATCCGGCATCGAGCGACACCTCGTGCACGCGGCCGTCGGAGGTGCCCACTAACACGTCCCGCGCCACCCTGTCGTCGCACGCGTCCGGCCTCCACCCCAGCGCGGTGACCCGCACGTGGCCCGTCGCGGGGGTATCGGCGGACCGGGGCGTGGACCCGGTGGCGTTCGAGGGCGCGGCGAGGCGCTTGGGTCGCCGCCACGAGCGCGCGTGGAAGTATCCCCAGCCCGCTCCCGCGTTCTCGTCCCCGGCGTCCACCAGCGTCACCACGCAGTGCGCGCCCGTGGGGTCGAGCCACACCGCGGACACGGCGACGGCTCGGGGCGGGTTCTGTGGCGCGGACGAGGAGCTCGATACGGAGGCACCGAACGCGGAGGTCAGGCGTCCGAGCGCGTCCGACCCGATGCCCGCCCCGACCGACGGTGACGACGACCCGCGCCCCGAGTGAACGAGCGAGGCGCAGTCCACGTCGCGCGATGTTCCGTCCGCGAAGTCGTGCACCGTGCACGTCCCCGAGCTCGTGCCCACCACCACCAGACCCCCCGCCGCGGCGGCGCACGTCGCCACCGCGCCCACACCCGGCGCGCTCCTCGCCACGAGCTCGAGCGAAAATAACGTGCGCCCTCCCGATGGGTCCTCCATCCCGGCGTCCGTCGACGCGGGAGGGCGAGACGACGACGACGACGACGAGGCGCCCTCCAGCGACACGCCGAGGAGCTTCGAATCGGAACCCTCGGCGCCGCTCGCCATCTCGGTGGGCCCAACCCTCCTCCCGTCTTCGCCCCGCACCTGCTATGTGATGAGCGATGTATTAGTGCACTCTCAGGAGTTGGAAACTTGGTAATTTGGCGCGTGTGATGGTATGACTGTTTGCAGGTGATATTTTAACTGTAAATAAGTCGTCAAACTATAAAACCCATAGTGCTAACTCGTACTTGTGCCGCCGTTGGTTTACGTTGTTGCATTAGAACCATGTAGAACCTAAAACTTTTAACTGTTTGGTCATACAAAGAATATTTTTCTAACGGTAATTTATGGGATCGTGACCACAATCCCATACGGGAAAACCCACCATTGTTGCCTGGGCCGCGCATGCGATTCGCCAGCAAGGCGGGATATTTCACGGTCCTTTCGGCGACGATTTATCGTAACACTCTGAATTCCAACACTTGATCGCGCGCGCTCAACGCCGCACGCACGCTAAGACCAACCGTTCAACATGGCTGCCATTACCGGTACCCACCCGATCTACAAGGCGGTGTCCACCCCCGACACCCTCAAGGAGCTGCACAACGCCGAGTTCGACGACAGCATGTGCCGCCAGTGCAACTTTCTCCTCACCCCCATTTGGTCTCCCATCCCGTGCATCGCGTTCGAATTTTGGAACAAGCGCGCGTACCACAGGGTGTACGAGAACCGCCTCGAGTCCAACACGCCCCTTGTTAACTGCCTTCCGATGAACAGCTGCTTGAAGGACATGGTCAGCGTCAAGTATTTCGACAAGGATGCCAAGTTCGCGCCCTGGAAGCGCGCCACCGCCTGCACCCCCTTCCACAGTTTTTGCTTCATCGAGTGCCAGGGCGAGGTTGCCGCCACCGCCAGGCAGGCGTGGGCGAACAACTGCTGCTGCCCCTGCCTCCGCAGCTACGCGCCCGGTCTCAAGGATGCTCAGGCCTTCTGCGATGCCGCGAACGCCGCCCAGGCCACCGCGCTCGCCGCCGTCATGATGGCCGAAGCCGGCGTCCAGAAGATGACCAAGTGAAGGGTCGCGAGCGGATTGTCGAATCCACCCGCCCAAAGCCCGCCGTCGGAATCCTTTTTTGGCAACAGCGCAGGCGAGGCACTGATGAACCGTAAATCATGAGTGATTTCGTCGCGACCCTGGATTTTGTAATGCGAGCACTTCATGCTGAGTTATAAACCATCGTTTTGCAATTCATGAGCTTCCAATCCTGAAAACTGTTCCAGTCGCGCCCAGTGCCAGCTCTCACAGCTGACCAGCCCCTTCGCCCGTCTCGCCGAGAAAAAGCAACAACATCTTTTTCGCCCCCAGGACGCCCCCTCGAGGCACACTCCTCGATCGAGGCAAGACCGGCACCGATCCCAGAACCCTTCGATGTTCCCCGGATCTCGACGATCGTGTCCCGACCGCGTGGGCTGGGCGCTCGTGTTGGGCGTCCTCGTCTTGAACGTCCCGTCGTCCGTCGCGCGTTCGTCCCGGGCCACCGGGCAAGAGGTTCTTCTCGTCGACGACCGCGCGGGTACGCCGCGGCTGCGGGACGCCGACCGGTGCGTCGACCCTGGTTCGGGCGACGACGCGGGTTCGTATTGCGTCCTTCACCCGGAGGATATCACCGCGGTCATCTCCACGGTGGCGCACGCGCGTCCACCCTCGACGAGAATCACGAAGGCGACGTCCGCGAAGCTCGACTCGCTGCTCGCGAACGAAGCCATCTCGCACGATCCGGGCGCGACGGTCGTCTATCGCGTCAGGGGCGCGGCGAACGGGACCCGAGCGACGATGCGCTCGGCGCTCGACACGGGAACGGCGGGGTCGGGGGCGGTGATCCACTCGCGGGACGTGGCAAGCGGAACGGACTGCGACGCGGCGTGGGAAGTCGTCGCCGGGTTCGACGCGACGGAGGGTTCCACAAACGCGCTCGTCCACGACCGGTGCGGCGGCGACGACGACGGGCTCATCGTCGACGAGGACGTACTCGAGAAGGTCGCGGCACTCACGGGGGCGACGCTGGTGACCCTGGACGGTGGTCAAGACGGCACACGCGACGACGGCGGCGGATGGGGTTTCCGGTTTGACGATCTCGGCGGCGGCGTCGTCGTCGTCGAGCCGTGGCACCCGGGGACGGCGAGCGGCGGCGGACGGCTGGCGGCGGACAGCTGGCGGTGGCGTCTCTCGAGGGAACTGTCGTGCCTGCTCCGACTTCCCACCCCGGCGGCTCGTGTCCCGCCGTACTACGTCGATATGAGAAGCGCGGGTCTCGCGGCGAACGTCCACGGCGTCGGTTCGCCCGAGCACGTAGCCGTCTCGAGGCTGGTCTTCGCGGCTGTGGGCTTGCAGTCGACGCGTGGTGCGGGGGCGGCGAAGGTCGATGCGGCTGAAGAACCGCGCGACGAGGCTGAGGAACCGCTCGTCACCGTCGTCTCCATCGTGATCGCGTGTGACGACGAGACGGTACACCCGAGCGAGCTCGGGAGGGAGTCGCGGGCGCGAAGGAGGTTGGCGGAGGAGGCCGAGACGGCTCAGATGTTCCGCCGCATGGTCACAGCGACAGTGACGGGCGTGTTCCTGTTCGTCGCGGCTTTCGTCGGGATCTTGGCGATGGGTACGATGACGTTCCCGAGGGACTGCTTACTGTGGCCCTCGGACAAGACGATGTTGAAGTACGACTGAAAACGATGAAGGAGCACGACGCGCATGCATGTACGATGTGAATACAAAACCAACCACGACTCACGCCGTTTTCTTCCTCGACGCGGGCTTGCTCAGCGCGAACATCATCGCCAGCGCGCCGAGCAGGTTGATCACGCCAAGGATCAACAGGCCGGGCTCGGTGAACAAGCCGCACGCGACCATGAACAGAAACGATAAAAATATGAACACCCGTCCCGCCACCGTGGACAGGTAGAACGCCCTCGCGCCCAGGCCCTTGGCGTCGCCGTACGCGGTGCCCACATAGTACACCCCGAATGCCACGCACAACACCCCGAACACCCTGATCCAACCCTCCGTGATGGCCTGCACGTTGAACAGGAGGGAGAACACCTGGTCGGGGAACACCATCAGCGCCGCGCCCGCCGCCGCGATGTAGATCCCGGTGATGTACGCAGCCTTCCTCACCGCGGCGGAGGTGACGCGCTGGGACTTGGCGAGGCCCACGTCGGCCCTGCGCGCAAGTTCCGCGGCGGCGGAGCTCGCGGGCTGGACGACGAGTTTCCGCCGCGACGTCGGGTCCACCGAGGCTGACTCCGGGACGCCCGACGCCTTCAGCACCGGGTCACCGTCCGCGCCCCTCTTGACGTTGCCCTTGACGCTGCCGATCTGTAGGGAGGACGGGCGCATGTCCAGCGCGGATACCTTGGCCTTGTAGTCGCCGCCCTGACCGGCGATGACGCTGCCCCGCAGGGAACCCCAGACGAACACGTCCCCGCCAGCGACTATGGACGACTCGGCGTCGACGTCTCCCATGACCACGATGGTGCCGGGGTGGCGCACGGTCGACGAACGGACGTTGCGCCTGACGTACAGCGGTGGGATCTTCTGCAAGGGCAGCCTGGACGAACCGGCGCCCGGGGAATCCGCGCCGGACTCGGCCTCCGCGACGACGGTTCCGCCGGTTCGGCATGGATGGAACGGCGGCATGGAAACGCGCTGGACGCGAGCCCGCGGCCGTGACCGTTCGATCCGTGCGCCGAGGAAGCGCGACCGGCTCGGGGTCAACGCGTGTGCCGTGACGACGGACGCGGGTACGACGGCCGCGGCCATCAAACCGTGGCCTCGCATGGCACACGGTAGCAGCCTCGTCGCTGCTGTGTGCCCAACAAACTGAGTTCGAAACGGTCATGATTTCCGAGATCTTTTGGCAAAGGAATTCGGTGCCGTCTATCGTCTGGGCAGAGCGCGGGTGCACCATGGCTCAAGGCGGAGAAGCCTCCGCCCTGGAGCACGTGTCTCACGTGATCGCATGCCTAGTGCATATGCACTCGTTCTTCGAGGACGAGGAAGCCCCCCCGAGGTGCGTGCGACACCCCCGACGCCCCGGCCCGCCCATCTCGAATCAATTAATTGCGCCCCTCGGAATTGTCGTTATCAAATGCCCGCCTGACCACCGACCCATCAACAGGCTACGAACGGGCGCCGTGCCCGAGGATGTGGTGCGCCGCGTGAGACGACTGGACGCCGAGTCCGTCAAGGGTGAGCTCGCGCGCCTCCGCAGGTGGCTACCCTCCTTCGTCGCGGACGGGGACAGGCCGGTCGCATGGGGGGAGATCGCCGATTGCCTCGCGTGTGCCCTGGACGCCCTCCCGCAGGACGCAGCAGGCGCGCGCGCGTACGCCCGACGATTCTCCGTGCTGGTCCTCTCCGACGCCATCAATAACCCCCCGGTGCCCGAACCACACGTGCACGCGTACTACGAACGCGCGGGGCTCAAGTCGAGGCACGCGGCTTCGCTCCTGGTGGCGTCCACGGAGGGTGGCGACGCAAACGCCGCCGCCGCGCTCGCCACCCTCGTCGCCGCGGGTCACGTCACCGCCTCAGCCGCCGCGTTACTCGCGGGCCTACGTGGCGTCGACGACTGGTCCCGGAGGAACGCGCTGCTCAACGTCACCGCGGGGTGGCGGTGGGCGGGTACCGACGAAGCGGACACGCGGAGGGGCGACGAGGCCCGCGACGCGGTGGGTCGTGCGGTGCGGTTCGCGCTGGACGAGATGGTCGAACCGGCGCAACGCGGGGAGCAGCGGCGATCGATGGCGAGTGCGCTGTCCGCCATGCTGTGGTCGCTGCGGGAGAGCCAGGGAAGCGACCGGACTTTGGACGGAATGTTCCCGCTGCTCGAGGAGATTGGCGAGTTGGCGACGGTGTGGAAGGAAAAGGCCAACGCGGCGGCGGAGTCCGCGCGACTGCTGCAGGCGGTGGTCGCACTCATGCGGAGGTGGCGCGGGGAGACGCCGCTGCCCGACCCGCCGACCGCCGGTGTCGAAATCCGGGGTAAGAACAAGGACAAAAAGGACAAAAAAGGCGAGCCCGAGGAGCCGCCGGAGGAGGAGACGAAGGTCGAGGAGGTGGACGAGGAGACCAAGGAACTGAGACGAAGGTTTGAGAAGGAGGCTCGGTTCCGTCGCGAGCTCAAAGCCGCGCTGCTTTCGGGTATCGACGGCGCCAAGGACGACGCGAAGGCTGCCGCGATTGAGAGCGTCTGCGAACACTTCGAGGCTGTCGCGACGGATCACACCGCGAGCGAGCTTCAGCGCGCTAAGCGGGAGGAAACCGTCCGCGCGTTGCTCGTGCGCGTCGTGGGCGTGGGTGGTGCCAAGGGCCCGCCCGCGGCTCTGTGGGGTAAGGTTGGACGCGCGCTTAAAGCCGCGAGCGTGGTGTGCCCCGGGGTGACTCTCGGCGTTGTCGACGACATGCTCAGGGCGTCGGGGGCGGGCAAGGGTGAGGCGAAGAAGGAGGACAAGAAGAAGGAGGATAAGAAATCCAGCTCGTGGTTCGGTGGCTCATCCAAGAGCACCAAGTCCACCGACGCTCCAAAGCCGTCCAAGGCTGTGCCCGGCGCGGGGAGCGCCAACTCCCGCATCCTGGCGCTGAGGTTCATCGCGTGGGCCGTCGAGGCTGTGCGGGACGTTCCCCAGGATGTCGGCCTGGAAGAGAGTGGGTTCGAATCGGACCCGTCCACGATGGCTGCCAAGTCCCTCACCGTGGAACTCGTGAGCCGCGCCGGTGCGTTCGCGTCCAGCGTGGCGGTCGCGATGACCCCACCCTCCGGCGTCGGTAAGTCGAAGGGAAAGTTTGTCGACGGCGAACTGCCCGACCGCATCGCGTACATCGCCCGGGAGGTTCCCCAGGACGCACCCGTGGGGGACCAGGTGACGGTCATCCTGACCGCTCTTCGTTGCACGCCCCTGTGCCTCGCCGCCCCCGCCGGGACGTTCGAGGGGAAGGAGACGACCGACCACGTCATCGACATCATCGCCGCCGGTATGGGATGCGGCGCGAGGGACGTGGAGGCGGCGGCGAGGTTGGCGCTGCGGCGGCACTGCGACGCCCTCTCCGCCAAGTCCCTTCGCAGGGCTGTGCAACTCACGCTCCGGTCCGCGGAGGAGGCGATGGAGGGATCGACCGACCCCGAGGAGTGGGCGTGCAGGTTCAAGACGGCGGCTGCCATCGTGGCGGAGGCGTCCAGGCGGACGGCGGATGACCTTTACTTCGACGCAGTCGTCGAAGGCATCGAGGCGAGGAAAGAGGAGAGCGCATCGTCCGAGACGGGTAACGATGCGACGACGGGCGAGCAGTCGAGTGTAGGCACCCCACACGCCGACAACATGTCCGTCGGCGAGGAAGAATCGGACTCGGAGTCGATGTCTCCCGCGGTATCGGCGGCTCTCTCCGCCGCCGCCGCCGTCGGACCCCGCGCCGCTTCGGCCATCTTACTGGCGACGGCGCACCCTGACCCGGCAGTTCACTCCGCCGCCGCCGAGCTTCTCGCCGCGACGGAGGATCTCGTGGATGCGGCGGCACTCGCGGCGGATGCGGACGGACACGGTGCCAGCGCCGGAGAGGACGGGGAGGACGCGCTCGCTTCCAGGCTCGGGGGCGGTCTTCTCAGGTGGCTCTCGAGCGAGGCGTCCGTCGGACCCGAGACACGTTCGAGGGCGGTGGCCATGCTCGGCGGGTGGAGGGACGACGAGCGGGTCACGGGTTGGATCCAGAAGACGCCTCTGAGCGCCGCGGCGGATGAGGGCGTGAGACGAGCCGCGCACAGGCTGTTCACCGCCCGCGTCATCGACTACAAACCGCTGAGCGCATCGGCGACGAGCGGGGGGAGCGGAGGCGCGGCACCTTCCGTCCACGCGTACGACATGTGGAAAGGGCACGTCGCCATCTATTGCGCCGCGGCTCGACCGAGGTACTACGACTCGACGCAGCGGTCGGGGGACCCGGAGGATGACGACTCGGACGCCGAGGGTACCGCGAGGAAAGGCAAGAAGAAGAAGGACGAGGTCAACGTGGAAGACGCGGTGGACGCCGCCGTCGCCGAGGACGAGGAGGAAGAGGTCGCGGAAGGGGAGTTCGAGGATGAGGAAAAGTTCGATGACCTGGAGGCCTGCTTCGACTCCGAGCAGGTGCTTCGCTGGGCGTGGACCCGGTGCGGTACGGCGGCGGAGGCGTCGGCGGAGACGGGTGAGAAGGCGGACGACGAGGCTCGACTTCGGAAGGAGGGGATGGTCGCCGCCCTCGCCGCCGCCGCCCCGCCCTGCCTGTCGGCGCTCGTCGCGTCACTCGCGAAAGACATCACGACGGTCGCCAAGGAGATCCTGCCGATGCCAACGGACGAAAAGGAGCTGCGCTCGGGGACGCTTCCGGCGCTCAATCGTGCCTCAGCCGGGCTGGTGATACTGCGAAGACTCGCGGACAGGATCATCGAACGCGGCTTGCCCAGGTCCGAGGCAATTCTCAACCGCGTTTGGGCCACCGCGGACGCGTGGCTCGAACCTCTCTCCGCCGTCACCGACGAAGCGCTCGCTCCCACCTTCGATCAGACGGACGCGTGCGCGAGCGCCGCGAATGAAGCCGCCGCGCTGCTCAAACTTCGGCATTCGCAAGCGCCCCCGGCTGAAATTGACGCGACGGACGCAGCCGCGAAGGGTCTCGCGAACAGCCTACCCTCGAAGCAGGCGAGTGCTAGGTGGTACGAGTTTATCGGTACTGTGCTCGACGCCATCGACGTCGTCATCGACAGGAAAGTGTCCAAGAAACGCGGGGACCTCGTCATCAAGAGGGTCGCCCGCGCGTCCAGGTGGATGAGCCTCGTCGACGCTGAAGGCGACGCCAAGGTTGAAGAGGCGGCGAAGAGATCCAAGTCCGTCGCCTCCTCGACGTGCGTCAAGCTGCTCCTTCAGCGGCCGGATACCATCTCGAACGCCACGGCGGCGAGTCTGTCACAGGCTGCGGCGGCGAGCACGCGGGAGGGCGAGAGGCCCGGCGCGGCTCCGACCATCCAGCTCCTGGAAATTGTGGTAACCGCGGCTATGTCGAGGCGGGGTACAAACCCTGAGAACGACGGGGTCGTGATCGCAGCCGCACTCGCGAATTTAGGCCTCTCACCGTCGCTGTCGGCATCGGCGGCGGCATACCGAGGCTTGCGAGACTTTGCCGGCCAGCGCATACCGAAAGAGGCCGCCGCCGCCGCCGTGACCGCCGCCGACGCGGCGGCAGAGGCCAAATCCCCCGGCGACGCCATCCTCTCGCTCGAGGCCAGGCGTGGTGCCGTGATTGCCGCGACGAGGGAACTTCTCGCGACTGGGCCGACGAGGACCCTGTCGGTATCGCTCGGCATCAAGACCCTCGCCGACGCGTTGGGCAGCACGGTGGATGAGAAGGAGGCGTGGACGGAGGCTGCCACCGCGACGGAACCCGAGTTTGGAAAATCTCGCAACGCGTGTGTCAAGCTGGCCGCGACGTCCCTCACGTGGGTCGTCGAGGCACTCGCGACGGTGGCGCAAAACCCCGTCGACGCGAAGACAGCCTCGGCCCTCGCGGAAGCCGCGTTGACGTGCGCCCGCGTCGCCGTTTCGAGCGGTATTCGCAGCGCCGCGGAGGGGTCGTCGAGCGCCGGCGTCCCGGACACCAGCAGGCTGTGGGAGCGCGTCGGGAACGCGGTGAGCGTGATCAACACCGAACGATACGACTCCGACTTGAGGACAGCCGCGGATAGCGCGGTCGCGGTCGCGGATCACCTCGTGGATGCATGCGAAGAGTCCCTCGAGGTGACTGCGATGGCGACGGTGTATCTCCTCCGTTCACCCTCGGGGTTGGATATAGGCGCCCGGCTCGTGTCCATCGCGACGTCCGGGGAGGGATACGATTCGAAGATGTGCGTTGGATCGGCCCGTTCAAAGGTGGCGATGCGCCTCGCAGCATCATCCGCGGCGTGTCCCGTCGCGTCGATCACCTTCGCATCCCAGCTGCCATCGCTCGTCGCCGCCGCGACGTCGCAGCGGGAGAACAGCGAAGCGGCCCGCGTTTTGCTCGAAGCTCTGCAGATACGCGACTCGAACATGAACGGTGTCGTGGAGTCCCTCGCGAGGAGGTACCCGGAAGGCCGGCTCGCGTGCAGGCGCGTGCTCGCGAAGGCGGCGATTCGAGCCGCCGACGTCGCCGCGGGAGAGGATAACCGCGCGAAGCTGTCGCCCGCGGCGTGCGCGTCCGTCGCGTCGAGCCTCCGGCTTCTCGTGGCGACGGTGAATCCGCCGAGGATGAACCCGAACGCAAAGCCCCACCGCGCGTTTCCGCTCGAACGTCTCGCGGATTACGCCGCACGCTGTCACAGGCTATTCGCGTTTGGGCTAAGGTCCGGAGAGAAGGGTTCGGTCACTTCAGTCGCCGCCGCTGATGCGTTGGCTACAATCGCGCAGAGGTTCTCCGCCGGCGGTGCTTCTCGCGAGTCTCATCACGCGAACGTCGTGACCACCGCGTCTGTTTCTGCGGCGATCGCGGCCCTCTCGTCGACGTCCATCGAATGCATTTGCGCGGGTCTCAGACTCGCGGCTGCGTGTGGCCTCGCCTTGCCCGCGTTGACCTCCGCGGCGACGGCTGCTCTGTCCTCAAACGTGGCGCCCGCGGTCGGAGTCGCATTCGACGACTGGGAGTTTTCCTTCGATCAGCCCAACGGTTCGGGCAAATCTGACTCCTCCGCCGCTGCTGCCGCTATATTTTCGCGTCTGGTGCTGCGTAAGATGCCGGATATCGCGGCAAAGCCTGCGCACGGTCGAGCTCTGGATGTGGCGAGGGCGACGCTCGCAGCGTTGGCAGGGGAGGCACCAGCCGAGAATCCTCTCGCGGCGATTGTTGTCCTTTCGATGACGCTGCGCTCATGGCCGAGCCTTCACGCACCGCCGGACGTCAAGACTGCCGCGAACGCGGCGAGATATCTGCGATCTCTCGACTATCAGGCACTTGACTCTGTCGCGACTGCATTGTCCCTTTTGGGTGACAAGAAGTACGCAGAGGAACGCAAGTTGGACTTCAGTTCTCCGGGGGCTGTCAAGGCATCACCTTCGCGACCCGGAGCCGCACTCGCGGCTGCGACCGCCGCTGCGCAGGCGTTGGCATCAACTCCGGGGAAGGCGTTCACAAAGAGTAAACCATCGGCCGGCAGGCCTTCCGGGGGAATCTGGAGCTCGCAGACGCCAACCACTGCAGACAAGGTCGCGTCGAGGGTGCCAGATGCGGATGATTTGGCAGCCAAGAAAAGGCAGACATCAGACGGGACTGTCCTCGCCGCAGTCTCCGCTCGACGCCTGGAGTTCTTCGAGTCAATCTGTGACGGCCTCGCTGATGTCAAGCTAGCACCCTCGACGTGGGAAAGCTCGCTTCATCTTCTCGCCGACACGTGCTCGTCGGATGCCAAGATGGACATTCGCGTCGCGGCTGCCGATCTGATGCGAGCGCTTCTCAAATCCCGAGCGAAGAGCGAAGGGAGAGGGAAATGGAACCCGCGTGCCCTCTCAATCGCCGGCTCGGCGATGACCCTGACGGTCGATGATCCGACGATGGCGCTGGCGTGTGTCGCACTGTCATCCGCCGCAGATGCGTCGCCGCCAAAGAAGCGAAAGGACAAGTCTCCCATCAAGTCGCCGACTCCGCCGGACAAAAATCAGCTCGGTCACATCGAGGTAATCGACTCTGTGCTTCACGGCGGTGTCGTGAACGATGAGGGATCGGACGTCGAGCTCGATGACGACGATGCCGATGACGGCGATGCGAGTGACAAAGTGAACGACGACGCGGGTCGGCTTCGATCTCCAGTCGTCACCGGTAAGCAGGAGAAGAAGTTGAGCGAATGGACGGATAAGTCGCTGCTCTCCGTCACCGCGGCGACGACGGAGCTGATGAAACAGGTGACGGCGAATCGACTCCACGACGAAGCCGATGACGGAAGCGGCAGCGACGGGGAGGATGATGCCAAGGGCGGTGCGAACGACCCTTTCGAGGAATTCGTTCCGCCAGATGAATTCCAATACGCCGCCACAACGACCAAGCCGTCCATCATGAACTTGTTCAAGACACCGACCAAGGCTAAATCTCCGTTTGGTGGCAAATCTCCACTCGGAAACCTTGGCTCCGCCATCGCGGCTTCGAGGTGGCGCGTGAAGACTGGACTCGGCGGTGCGACCCCGGTCACGACTCGCGATGAGCGGCGCAAGGCCCGACAGAAGCAGCTCCGCGATGGTGCTCCGCCAAGCTACGTTGACGACGACGCCAGGTCACCGGTGGCGTGGCCCGGGAGCCTGAACGCCCTGGGGCTCAAGACTCCGGAACAGTTGGCGCATGACGCGGCCGTCGCTGAAGCTGCCAGGATCGCGGAAGAGACCGCAAAGGCTGAAGCCGAAGCCGCCGCCAAGGCTGCGGAAGAGGCTGCAAAAGCTGAGGCTGAAGCTGTCGCGAGGGCCGCTGAACACGCCGCCAAGGCTGCAGAAGAGATTGCAAAAGCGGAAGCTGAAGCCGCGGCAAGGGCCGCCGAGGAGGCTGCGAAAGCTCCGGAAGAAACACCCGAGACTATTGAGGTTGATGCGACGAACGACGAGGCTGAAGTGGCCGAGGCGAACAAGGCCGAGGCTGATCAGACCGAGGTTGAGGTGGAACAGGCGGCTGCGATGGGGGCTGCCATTGAGATCAAGGAAACCGCCGAGCCTCCGAGTGAGCAACCTCAGAGTGAGCAAATTGAAGACACGATCCTTCCGGTCGAGCAAGCTGTACTACCTCCACCTCCCGTGGATGTGAGCAGGGAGACGGGAGTGAGCAGGGAGACCATCGCTGCGGATGAGGAAGTGCTGCGCGCGGCTGAGGAAGAACTCTACGGCGCGCTCCCTCCGTTGCCACCGTCACCCGGGGCGGGCGAGGAATTGTCATCATTGGTGGAGTTTGGGGAATCGCTCATCGGTGAAAGTGCCGGTGACGGGGCTCTCCTTGAGGCGACATCGGAATTGGACGACGAACCGGGCGATGTGCAGCACGGGGTCACGAGCGGCGTGACAGACGACGAGATGTCCGAGACACACGATGAGGATTACGATTCTTTCACCGAAGAGGAGGAGGAATCCGAGGAGGAAGAGGACGTGGATCACCTGCAGAGATACCTGGAGATACAGAGGTTCACAGTTGGCGTGCACCAGCCCAAGAAGCACCCGTTCGACACTCAGAGCACCGCGCCACAGAGTCCAGAGACTCGGTTGGCGCTCTCGGCGCTGAAGGGTCGACGACGAGCGCAGCAATTCTCAGGTACACTTCGAAACACTAGACCTAGTTGATAAATTAAACTCTAGCACATACCATCCTTCACGCCTCGTCCACGGCGAGTTCACCGCTCTCGTATGCGTTCGAGAGCCTCTGAATGCGCTCATCTCGCTCCGCGAGCGCGGTCTCGAGCTGACGCTGAAATGCGAGAAGCCTCGGCTGATTGACGCGCCACCAGTTGTCGTCTCTCGCCACCGTCTCCCTCAGATACAGAGGCCTGTCCTCGTTCATCACCCCCGCGTGACCCATCCCGACCCCAGCGGGTTTGAACTGCACGAAATCGCACGAGTCCAAGCCGTAAACTTGCATGAGAACCTGGAGTTGCGGGTAATGTTCCTTGCACCTCACGTTTGGCAAAACCGGCCTGCTGTAGGGGCATTTGATCTCGAGCACCTTACCGTCGTCGGTGATGCCGTCGGGTGTGGCACCGAGCCAGGGTACATCGTCGTGTATCTTGAGTCCAAACTCGTGCACGATCTGACCCTCCTTCGCCGCGTAGTGATCGCGTGCGACCGGCTCGTACGTGTTGCCGTGCACCACGGGCGGCGGCATCTGTCGAGGACCCGAGCCCTTCTCAGAAGTTTTGGATTGCGTCGACCCCGCGAAGCGCTTACCCCCAACCGAGTTCTTCCGTCTCTTTGCCTTCTTCTTGCCACCCTTGCCACCCTTACCCTTGGAACGCCATCCGAGGTCCTTCTCAGCCTGCACCGCGGCCAAATACGACGCCCTCGTCTCGTCCCTGGCCGCCGCGAGAATAGCTTCCGACACACTCTCAAACTTATCCAATCTGGCGAGCTTGTCCCGGATGAGCCGCTCGGGCGTGCGAAAGTTGTCGATGCCCAGAGCGGTTGATGCCTCACTAGCGGAGATAATACGGGTACGAGCCAACAACCATTCATCGCTGCCTTGCACCGGCCAGTGCTCCTCCTCCTGCCTCGCGAGGAGCTCCACGACTCGCGCGGATTGCGTTTTCGTCGGCGGCGGGGCGGCGGGTTCGTCATCGGCCACAGACGCCGCGGGAACGGTCGATGCGGTCGTGGAAGGCTCGTCGTCCTCGACGACTGGAGCTCGTTGTTCTTTCACTTCGATCGTCCTCCCGGCGGTTGGTCGATTAGGGTCTCTCTTTCCCGTCCTCATGCGCTCGGTGTCGATGCCCCACATCGCGAGCTTCTCGAGTACCGGAAGCTTCGCTCGCTTCGGTGCCGTGCGAGCCTCTGCCTTCTTCGACCGCGACGGATGGCCGGCGAAGGTGACGCCATCTCTTCGACTAGGAGCAGCACGACAAACTCTTGATCGTGATGGGACCGCAGACGCGGCGATGCATGACGTCATGCGCGCCAGTCCTTTGACACCCCCAGGTGACCTAGCTGCTCTGGTTTTTTCGAGGCAGCCTCGTTGCTGGGAATGAAAAAAGTTGTCGTGCACCCCGAGACCAACTCCCGAGACCTCTCGCACAACATGGTGCGCACGATCCTGCGCCTGACGCTGCTGGCGGCGTTCGTCGGTGCCGCATCTGCCGACCGGTCGCTCCAATGGGCCGAGGCGCTCGAGTTCATCAACGCCGCGCCGACCACTGCGCCTCCGCCACCACCGCCCACCACGCCCAGGGACACACTACGGAACCTGGCCCTCTCCTGGCTGGGCAGTTGGCTACGGGACAACGCCTTCTCGGTCGCGGCGCAATCCGGCGAATCATCGAGTCCATTCCTATCCAGTCCATTCTGGCAGACGTTCGCGGCGCCCTTCATCCAGGAGCGTCTCGGCATCGTTTCGGCAATGTCCGGCGAACCGAAGCTCGACCCGGTGGACCTCTCGCAGCTCGCCCCTTTCCAAACCAGTTCGGAAGAGTCCACTTTTGTCCAGAAGCTGCTCGGCGATGACTACCCCGTCGGCGAGTTGATCCGTACGGACGAGGGCTTCGCAGATCGATTGTGCGAGTCCAGCTTCCTTCGAGGCGTCTCCGGTTCCGGTTACGACGTGAGTGAGGTGAACGACGCGTGGAACAACGCCTCACCGCTCCGAAGTGAGGGAGTGTTGCCGATGGGTTGCACTCGCGGCTGCGTGATTGGAGGAGGATGGGTCGAGCAACTCGCGAGGATTTACGGAATTGGACGCACGCTCACCACTTCGAGTTGGCGCGGCAAATGCTTCAGCGACGAGATCGTGCCCGAACCTGTGGACAGGAACTCAACCGGGCCGTATCAGCCCGGTTCCAAAGTGACAAACAGAATCAAGCTCAACTACGGTTTGACCATGAACAACCTGTTCGGTCTGACCGAGCCCGTCAACACGCTCTTCCCGGGGCGCGTGTACGTCGGCGAAAGTCTCGCGTCCCCGAGCGAGAGCGCGATGATCGTCGACTACAGCGATCACGACCACGAGTTCTCCCCGTTTCGCGATGAGATACGCGAAATATACCCCGGAGTCTACTTGGGGAAAATGTACGCCCTTCCGGGAGCTTCGCTCTGGGACGGAGCCATCGCTCTCTCGTCGGACGAGCCCACGTTCGCGATCCATTTCATCCTGTTCAAGCAACCCGGACAGAGCCTAGCTCAAGCGCACGGAAATATCGCTGCGTGATGATATACGTTGTTATAAATGAAACTGTCTACGCCGCAACCCCGGACTCGACGCCCGCAAAGTCGAATAAAGTTTTAGCCATGAACTTCGGTTGCTCGAGGTGCGCCACGTGCCCGCAGTCCTCCACCCACACCAGCTTGCTGTCCGGGATCTCCTCGGCGAACCTATCCGCGTACGCCGTATCCAGGATGTTATCCTGCCTTCCCCACATCACCAGAGTCTTCTGCGTGATCGTTCGCACCCGCTTCGCAACCTTGTACCCGTCGCTCTTCATAAAGGAGAGCGTCGCATCCGCCCACTGCGGCTGAAACGTGTGAAGCTGACCGACGCGCATGGCATCCTCGGTGGCGAAAGTGCCGCGATCGCAGTACGCCATCTGGTTCGCGGTGTTCCGCAGGGGCTTGGACTTGAGGATGTTGACCCCCGCGAGCGCGATGGGCCGCGGGAACATCCCCATCGGTCCGAGTCCCTCGATGAATCCCTGCGCGTCGACCAACACGAGCCTCTCGACGCACTCGGGATGCGCCGTGGCAAAGTCGATGGCCGCCGCTCCTCCCAAAGACGCTCCCACGAGCGTGATGGGACGGCCGATCTCCTGCTTCCAGAACGCGTAGAGGTGCGCGCGCTTCGCCTCGGGGGAGTAGTCTCCGATGCCCGCGTCGCCCGCGTCGGTGAATCCCCATCCGAGGAGGTCCACGGCGTGGGCCTCGGCGCGCTCGTTCAGCAGCGGGAACAGACGGCGGTACTCGAGACACGAGCTGTCGAAGCCGTGGATGAGGACGAACGGAGAGACATCCTCGCCACCCTCGGGCGCGGGGGAGCTGACGACGCTGGTCATCACGGGCTTGTCCCTGCCGGGCACGGCGACCGAGACCTGTCGTGCCTTCTTGGCCATCTCCACCGCGGCGGGTTCCTCCAGGGCGGTGACCTCATCGGGGAAGAAGCTCGCAAATTCGCCGCGCGCCGCTGCTCGCACCGGGACGACGGTGCGACGAACGTTGCGGGAGCCCCGGGGCGCGCGGATAGGGGCACGGAGGCCGGCGGAGCGGGCCGCGAGGTTCATGAGATAAGATCGCGCGATCGGAAACTGAAGATCTTCATCGTCGCGCGAGGAGGAAATCAGCGCTGAGCGTTTTTGTTGTTGCACAGGAGTTGAGAGGTTCTTGGCTCGCGTCTGTTCAAATCGAACACGTGTCAGTGTGCGTCGCGCGTCGATAGGTATGAGCGCGTCAATCACTGGTAGTTTGCTGCGCCAGGGGTGTTTGTTGTGCGGTAAGGTTGCACTGCTGGTGGCGGGATGCACCGCCGCTGCGTACGTCACGCGTCAATGTCTCGCTCCAAACAAGGAGACATCGCCAAAATCGGACGAATCAGTTCGAAGAAAGAGTCGATGTGAACAGTGAATGCATTGCTATTAAAAGTTAGCTGCAGGCAACACTAGTGAGTTGCCTACAATAGTATGTAAGTACATCAGCGGAGGACGCGTTCCTTCCTCCCTCACGTCTTCCCCGCCGTCTTCGCTTGGCTGTGCAACGACAAAAACAATTGCGCCTCGCCCGGGCTCCAAGTAATACCGCCCAGGCTCCCCAACCCTCCAGTCAACACGCTCCGATGGCCAATCATTCAGCCTTGGCCGCCAACTTCGCAGCCTCCTCCTTATCCTTCTGCGACACGATGGAGTAGATGAACGTACCGAGGATGGCAACCGCGGCGGCCGCCTGGCCGACGGGCGTGATGGGGTTCTTGAACACGGCGACAGAGGCGAGGATGATGACGACGCGCTTGACGGTGTTGGCCACGGAGTGGCTCAGAGGGGTGAGCTCACCCAGCGCCTGGTACGCGGTCTGGTTGTAGAGGTGGTAGAACATGGAACCGATGATGAGGTAGGCCATGAAGCCCGCGTTCCAGATGCCGAAGAGGAGGGTACCCTTCGCCGACATGAGCGCGGGGGCGGCGGCAAACGCGGCGCCCATCTGCGAACCCTCGACGAGGAGGGAGAGGGGCAGGAGCATGATGCCGGAGACGATGGCGATACCTCCGTACAGGTTGATACCCTTAAGGCCGGTGTCCGCCTGCAGGTCCTTGGAGGTGGCCGCGCGCAGGGCGGAGGTGACGTTGGAGGTCATGGCGCACAGGAACGCCGCCATGGAGAAGTTGATCTCGGTGGTGGAACCGATGGCGACGCCTCCCACGATGGGGATGAGCGTCAGCCACACCTTCCAGGAGTACTTGCGGCCGAAGAAAAGCGACAGCAGCACCACGGCGATCGCGGGTTCGCCAGCCTTGACCACTTGCATGAACGACACGGAGCCGAACTTGTAAGATGCGCAGGCGGAGACGTGCGCGACCATGTGGTAAAAGGAGGTGGGGATGAGCGCCTTGAACATATCCTTGGTGAAGCCTCCCTCGGGGGGCTTGAAGATGCGGAGCTTCCACATGACGAGCATGAACACCGCGCCGACCGCGATCTGGATCCAGGAGAGGATCCACGGGTAAGGGAACACGGCGAGGGTCTTCTTGTTCATGATGGCTGTTCAGTCGCGAGGACGGGGTGGGAAAATCATCGTCAGCAACGAAAGGAGAAACTTTTTCATCGGACGGATCGGACACGGACGCGGTCGGCGTGGGGATGACGTGGGGACCGGGACACATCGTTCGCGATGGCCCAACGTCTGGGATGAGCGTCATGCGACGTCCTGAAACCTCCGATACGGGCAGGAAGGGTGACACTCACCGAAGACGGCGTTCAGGAAGTACCAGCCGAAGATATAAAGCCCAACCTTGAGGGTCTGGGCGTTGTCCTTCTTCTCGGGCTCGGCAGCCTCGACGGCAGCAGCCGAGGCGGCCTCCGCCTTGACGACCATCCTGGAAGAGCGGGACGCGACGGGCGCGACGGAGCGCCTGGTGAGGCCGACCGCTCCCGGGGCGAGGAAGGCGGAACTGGCGAGGCGAACTCCCTGGGGCGCCGCCGTGGATTGCATCACGGGTGCCCGAGCACCGGCGACAGCGGGCTGCTTGGCAGACGCCGCCGCGCGGGCGAGGGGCACAGCCCTGAGGCCTGACATGGCGCCGATGGCCGCCATGGTGGTGATGATTGGACCGAACGTGCGTCTAGGAGCCTTCGGGTCTGGCTCGGGCCCGCCTGCACAGCACTTTATTATCAACGAACAAACGAACCGATCTTTAAAAAATCCCCGATTGCCCATAGCCAATCAGTGGTGCGCAAACCGTTTTGCAAAGGCCCTGCAATGTGTTTTTAGTTAGGGGATCCTATTTGGCGTTTGCAGAACGTATTTCGCAACTCGACTCATTAACGACCTCAACTAGAACTCGTCGCGCGCCCCGCGGAACCGCGCATCACCCGAGAAGCCCATCCTCTTTTCGTACTCTCTCTTCCTCTCGTACGGATCCCCGAACGGCTTGAACCCGTACCGTTCCGGGAAGTGCTTCTCCTCCACCTCGTCCCAGACAGTCGTCGTCTCGCCGTCCACCGCCTTGTGCGGCACGTCCTCGCCCGCGTCGTAAGAGACTCGTTTGGTTTCGTCCGACAGCACAGTGTAGGCCTCGGCGACCCTCTGAAAGTCCGCCATGCTCCCGCCCGGTTTATCGGGGTGGAACCGTAGGCTGATTCGTCTGTAACCCGCACGCAGCTCGGTGTCCGTGAAGTCGGCGGGGAGGCTCAACACCGCGTAGTGATCGCTCCAACCGTCGCGCTCATCTCCCTGGGATGACGGCTGTGGAAGAATCGCGTCCGAACCCGACCTGGCGCGGTTCAGGAAATCCTGGAGAACGTTCGCCCGTGCGTCCCCGTCCGCAGCACCGGAGTCGTCGTCGAGGGGTTCACCTCGCTCCCACCTGCGCATGCGGTCCAGCGCCGTTCTCATCGCGGCAGTTGCCTCCGTCGCTCCATCCGCCGCGTAGTCGCTCCTCCGGGCCTCAGCCTCGAGCCGAGTCGTCCATTCCTCCACGTCGGCGAGTGACTCCTTCCACGTCCTTTCGCACTCGGCCGCACACGTGATCCCTCCGCCGTGCGAGCACGTCAGGGGCGATGCACGCGTGGCGTTGACCCGGGCGGCAACTTCTCCCGCCAAGTGCTCCAACGCAAACCCGTGCGCCAACGCCGACGTCACCGACGCCAGAAGCGTTGAGGGTGGCGAACACTCGCAGTGTCCCGACGCACCCGACGCCACGGGTTCGACGCAGGGTAGGTCCTTCTCGGGCTCCCGGACGCCGTTGAACGGATCACAACCCCCGGTTTGCCTCCAGGCGACGCAGTGTCGGGTGGATCCGAGCGAGATGAGGTTCAATCGACGCCGCTCCCCAGCCTTCTCCGCGGCCACCTTCCTCTTCTCGTCGTCCCAAATGGACGCGCGCTTCTCCCGCGTCCGTGTCCTCACGAGCCATTCCTGCAACCCCGAATAAGACCGGTCCACACACGCGAGGTCCAGGAACGCCTCCGTCGCCGCGGTGGGCTCGCCCTTGTCCAGCCAGAGTAAGGCTGACTCAAACAACAGGTCGGCGTACCTGGGATGGGACGCGCGAACCTCCTCGATCTGTCGCGCGGCATCCCCAAACGACCTGAGTCTTCTAAGTGCCCGCGCGCGTCTCAGCCCGAGCACGGCACGTACCCACCCGTCGCGTTCGTCATCGTCCTCAGCGTCGACCGGCGTTTGCGCCAGGGCTTCGGCGTACTTCGCAGCCGCCTCCTCCACGTCGCCGTCCTCCATCGCCATGTCCGCGTCCGGTGTAGACGCCGCCTCGACGGACTCGGTGGGAGGAACCAGGTCGAGGCTCCCGCGGAAACCACTCTCGGGGTTCGGCGGTTGGCAGTTCAGGGCGGCTCGAACCAGACCGTCGTGGTAGCGCTTGTGACCCGCCAGTTGCTTGAGCATGTCCTGGCCCATGATGGCGATGAGCTGCCAGGGAAGCTCGTGGTACGTGTCCTTCGTTTGCGTCTTGGACGCCTCCACCTGTGATTCGTCCGTGGCGGGCTTCTCCGTGTCGTCCCCTTCGTTGGTTTCTTCGCCCCGGTTGGTTTCGCCTCCTCCCCGCCGACTAAAACTCGAGAACCAACCGGACGACTTGCCCTTCGGAGGCGCGTGTTTCCACTTCTGTCCCGACCCGGGAATCAGGGTGTACTCGGCGTTCACGAGCCGTTCGTGACCTGCGGGGTCGACGAACACCCATTCCGCGTCATCCGCACCCTTTCCGCGCCTCAGGGCCATGAACCATCCGGTGTCGAGGTGTCTGTATGAAATCTCAACGTCTCCAGGTGCCGTCGATCCTGGGGGCGCCTTGTCGGTGCGCCCGTACAGGCCGTTCAGACCCTCCTCGGCGCTTCCCGCCACGAAAAAACCCACGGCCGGTTCCTTCACGCGGACGTAGCTCGTCGGTCGTCGTCTCCCCCCGCCACCCGAGTACGTCGACATGGCGCCGGGGCCCACCAAACCACCCGAGGCAGATGCGAGGACGAGGGCGGTGTTGAACACGCTCAAGAACGCCAGGATGGACGCGGTAGATTGGGGGGTGATACGGCGCTTGCATCGTGACCGACCACGCCGCATTTGCGCGTGACCCATGGGTACCTCTTCGGCGATACGACTGATCACGAGTGTCCCATCGACGGCGGTGTGCTGCTCTGCTCACCCGGGGTGGTGCGTGCGATGATGTTTTCCGAGGATGGTCCGAGGATGGTCCGAGGATGTGAATTTCTCGTTTGGCGGGAGCAGAGCGCCCGAGGACATCACAAAATTTGACCGTTCGTGCAGTTTCAAATGTGAAAGAGAATCAAAGCGGCGGAAGGAAAATGCTTTCAATCCGAAAGGGATCATTCCTTATGGTTCAACAGCCAATCAGAGCGCGGCATTTTGTGGTTGGGACTTTTCCACCAGAGAACGAGTTTCTTGAAGCGTCGGTTCTTGCGCGAATTCTGAACGCGGCGCGCCTCCTTCGAAGTACGGCGATGGAGGTGTACGCCGTGACCCGCGAGTTTCAGGAATGGGGCAAGGGCCTATACAACAGGCTGCCCACCCCGATTCGGAACGGACTCAAGGCTGCGGGCGTGTGCCACTACATGGTGGTGGTCCGGGAAGGCCCTGAAGGTGATCTGTACTCGTTCGACTTTGGGCCGGTCGGCGGCGACGTGACGGGCGCGCTCTCCGGGGGTTCCCTCGCGGGGTTCCCCCAGTCGCAGTTGTGCTTCGACGACGTCGTCCCAGGCTCTCTTCCCATGCGTCGGTCGCAGTCCACCCCCGCGCTCTTCAAGGAGGCGCCCGAGGAGGAGGACGAGCTCGATGAGCCGGTAGAAGCCACGGTGGAGATCTTGGCGGCAGCCAAAGATCCCGCGGCCGCGGCGGCGGGCTCGTCGACCGCGGGCGGCAAGAGCAGGAGGCGAAGGCCGCTCGGCAGGCGCGAGAAGAAGTGGGTGGTTGGGGAGATTCGCGAGCACAAGATCGACGAACTTCCCGAAGGGACGCACTTCCTCGGCACGACGGAGATGACCCTGGACGATATCCGCGACTTCAACGCTGGAAGAAGCAAAATGTACGCGCTTCACGACAACGACTGCCGCCATTACATGAACGAGCTGTGCTCGAGGCTCGTCCCGGACCTGCAAAAACTCGGTCGCGGGGGCGTGGCGAGCAAAGTCGCGTGGGACGCCACCTGGGGCCGCCTAAGGTCGGGCCGACCAGAGATACACCTGCTGCCCATCCAAGCCATGGCTGATTTGCGAAACCAACCGGCGCTGGAGCGGATCAAGACGGCGTCGATGGCGTCGGTTATGTTCAGCCTGGGGATGAGAGCGTTGCCCATCGTGTTCAAGCCCGTCCTTCCCCTTGCGACCGCGGTGGGCAACGCCGGGCCCGTCAGGAGGCTCGTCACCACCGCCGCCGGAGCCGTCGCGGGGGTATCCTCGGAGGTTCCAATCGTACGGGAGGCTCTGTTCGCCGGGAACGTGGCGATGGAATCCATCTCCGGGGTGGCGCACGGTTTGGTTCGGGGAAGTGTAAACCTGGTTCACGCCACCTCGGGACTGTTATTTTCCTCTGGCCAGGCCACGGGGCTCGCGGCGGCGTCCGCGGGGTCCCTCGGAGCGGAGAGCGCCGCGCTGGGAATCGCAACCGCCACGGGCGCGACGGAGGCAATAGCGGCGGGGGTGGCGGCTGGTCGACGGGGCGTGAGGGTTCGGTCTGCGGCGGTCAGCGCCGCGCGCGTGACCCGCAACATGGCCACGAAGGCGGTGACTGGCCTCAAGAGGTTCGCCTCCGCGCCCATCAGGCCCCCGGCGGCAAAGGTCACGAGGAGACTCAGCTCCAGCTCGAGCACCAGCAACCTGTCCTCCAGGCGAAGCTCCTTCTCCATCTCGGGAAGCGAGGCGGACCTCGTATCGCTCGCCGCCGATCACGGTGCCGCCGTGGCGTCGAGGGGAAAGAGGCTTCCCAGGCTGCCGAGCTTTGGCAACCTGCCGCTGTTCCGACGCAGGTCGGTGTCAGCGACGAATCTCGCAGGGGGAACCACAGCGAGGTGAGTAGAAAAAAAAGAGTACGAAGAAGACACTCTCCAACGACAACATGACGAAGAGCTCGAATACCGTCGCTGGATGACACTGTAATATCCAAATAAAGATAAACTACACGAGACCCCGAGAGCCTCACACGTGCCCGAGCACCTCCATGGCCTCCTTCAGGTCATCCGCCTGGCTTTTTTTCCATTCGCGGAGTGACGATACCTCCCTTTCCAACGGGCGAAGTTCCTCTAGCTCGCGTTCCATCGCCTCCATGCGTGCGTTCAGCGTCGTGCATCGCTCGTCCAAAGCCTCGTTCGCCCGCGATACCACCTCCGCATCACTAGCGAGCGCGGCGCCCTCTCTCCTCAAATCTCGGCCGAGGCTCTCCGCCCTGGAGCATCGCTCGTAGGCGATTTCCAGCTCCCTCTCCAGCGACGACTTCTCCTCGCCTCGTTTCCTGGACGTCTCCGCGGCCCGCGCGGCGTCTTCCTCGGCGGACTTGACCTGCTCCCACGCCCTCGCGCACTCTGCACGCGTCTCTCGAAGAGCCCTCTCAGCCGTCAGCCTCGCTTTCCGTTCGGCGTCGAGCTCGCGCCTGACGCGCACGCCCACCGCGGTGGCGCCGCTGTTAACCTTCGGCGCCGCGTTCTTCTTGCGCTCAGCCACGAGCGCACGCCGTACGTCGTCCAGCTCGCTCTGCACCCTCTTCATACCCTCAGATTCACGGACAGATGCGAGCTGCGCGGCGCCGCCCCTCGCGCTCACCTTTCTCTGCGCGCTCCTGAGCTCCGAGAGTTCCACGCGCATCCGTTCACCGTTCTTCCTTTCTTGGTCGAGCTCGGCGCGCAACCGACGGAGCGAAGCCTCCATGCCCCTGGCCCTCGACGCGCTCAGAAGGTCGGCAGCCTTCTCCTTCCCTGGAGCCTTACCCGCGGATGTGGTTCGCCGCCTCGGAGGTGAGTGGGTCGGGGAGGACGAGTCGCTCTCGTCCGAGGTCAACTCCGTCGATTCGCGATCTTCGTCCGAGGAGGACCGCGAGCCGCTCCGGACTCGACCGCCGAACGGGCGGGTTTGATCCTCGGGTCGCCTTCCGTTCATCTCCGAGTGTTCCTCGGCGAGCTCGAGGCGTCGGAGTAAAGCGTTGAGGCGCGTGTCACCCCTGGACGCGTCCTCGATGGAGTCGAGGCGCTGTCTCAGGGATGACAAATTCTTCCGCCTATCGGTCCTCCCGCCCGCGCGCATCCCACCGCGCGTCTGCGACCAGAGGGGCTCAACGTCCCTATCCGTCTTGGTCGGTGACTTCTTCGGAGGGCCGAACATCGATCCCCACGCGCCCGGAGTGCGCCCTGACACCACGCGCGGCGCCTCGATCTGTGCCCCGATCGTCGATTTTGCGCGCCAACTTACAAAATGATGGTCGACTGGCGCGTGGCTCGCTCCTGTCAGGTTGTTACGTGAGCTCGACAGGGCGCCGCACTCTACGCCGCGACGCGTGTCCGTCGTCTCGCGAGGGCCGACGGGGCGTTCGCGGATCGTGTCTAAGGTCTACCCGGAGGCACCATGACCACTTCCGCCCGCCCTGGGGGACCGCCGAGCGACCTGCCGCCGCTCCTTCAGGCGGTCCAGACGCGTGACCCGGCGGCGGTGGAGAAGATCCTCGGAACGATACACAACGACCACCAGCTCGAGCAGTCGCGGGCTCCGAGGACGGAGAACACCGCGCTGCACCTCGCCGCAGCGCAGGGCTCGCTGCAGATCCTCAAGCTGCTCATCCCCGTGTACACGCAGCACGCGTTCGGGGCGAGGAAGAACCTGAACGCGCAGAACGCAAATCGCGACACGCCCCTCTTGTTCGCATGCGCGCGTGGGCACGCGGGTGCAGCCGCGATGCTCATCAAAGCCGGTGCCTCCGTCGACTTCTTCAACGACGGTAAGATGACCCCGCTCATCGCCGCCGCGTCGAGCGGGCAGCACGCGTGTCTCGAGCTTCTTCTGAGGAACGGAGCCGACAAGACGATGGACGCCGAGGACGAATGGGGAAGGAGAGCGCTGCACTTCGCGGCTGCCATGGGAACCGTAGAGAGTGTCAAGCTTCTGCTCAATACCGGTGCGAATGTGTTCGCGAGGGACCGAAACGGGCGGTTAGCGCGGGACTCCGCGATGGAGTTTTCAGGCGGCAACGAAGCTTGCCTCGGTCTCATCGACGACGCCATGCGGAAACGAGAAGAATCGAGCTCGGCGGCGACGAGGGATCTGCTCGTGAGCAGTGGGAACGAGGCGGGGAGTGAGGCCGAGTTGACCGCCTCGAGCAAGACGCCATCGAGCGGTAATAAGAGCAAGAGCAAGAAGAAGAAAAAGAAGGCTGCCGGGAGTGATCCATCGTCACCGTTGGGTCCGGTGCGCGAGGGTGAAGCCGACGACGGGTCCGGCGCGACTCTCGCCGTCAACGCGCAATGGGCCAAGTTCTTTGCAGCTGAGGGTGAGAAGGACGAATCGGACGGGAGCAAGGAAGTGGGGGCCAACACGGAGTCGAGGACAGAGACGAACGAAGTGGACAACGGGTACGAGACTGGGGATGAAGGGAAGGATGACCGCGAACAAAAAAAGGCGGAGTCGACTGTTCCACCAAAGACGTCGCAACCCGCGGCACCAAAGGCGCGGGTCGCTTCTCCGTCGGCCGTGTCGTCAAACCCAGGACCGTCAAGATCATGGGCGTCCATCGCGATCGGCGAAGAAACCAAGAAGGCTCCGCAACCTGCAAGACCTGCTGAGCGGGCGAAGGGGAGGGATCGACCGCGCAGGCCAAATTCCGGAGCCATCGTCCAACAACCCGCGCAGGCGCCCGCGGACGCGCCCGACAAACCGAAGCAGTCGGCCAACTGGGTAAACGAGGCGACCGCACGATTAGCAGAGAAACACCCGACCGCGGTCTCCCTCGGGCTGGAGGCTAAGCACGTGCTGGGCATCGGCATCGACGATCTGAGCTACTCTCAGCTCGAGGCGTGTGAGGAGGTGCACCGAGAATTGCTTTCGAGCCTGGCGGACGCGAGAATCAACCTCGTACGCGAGCAGGAGCGAACGAGAGCGGCTGAACTCGCTGAGATAGAGAGACTGAGAGCCGCGTTGGCGGAGGCGCACGGCATTAGAGAATAGAAACGAGGTTGATGTGATCTTTCAACAGCCCATCCAAGTCGTATCGCCTAAAATCACAGCGAGTCAAATCATTCTCAGGGCGACGACTTCGAGCCCCATTATTGTGTGAGTTGATTCTTCGACCGTCCATCGCGTCGGGCGTTCCGATGACTTGCCCTTTCGCCTCCCGGTGCGACTCCACGAGGCGACGGTAACGCTCGCCTGGTCAGATGAAGCCTGATCACTCCAACCTTCGAGGCACACTCGCCTCAGCTCGACGCAAGGCACGAGCCACCTAAGGCACGAGCCACCCACCTCTTTCGCTCTCCATCCTCAACATCAGCCAGCATGAAGACCGCCGACGTGCCGCGTAGGGCCATGACCATGATCCAGCCCGGTCCCAACGACGACAACCGCCCCAAGGCTTACTCCGTCTACAACGACCAGCCTGGCACGGGGAAGACGGGGATGTACGAGATCGCCCCGAACAACTTCCCGTTCTACGGCGAGGAGGAGAAGTGAGTACCCCGCGTCATCAACATCGAGCGCACTTTCCACGCCGATCGTGCGTCCTGCTCCCCGCCCGATAGACACGCGCTCGGCGTACCTCGCGGACCGGAAAACTGACTTTTTCTGACGCGACACCTCGACGACACGACTTTCTTCGACTTTCAGGTACAGACCCCAGCACGGCCTCGACGGTTCGTTCCTCTCCGAGTGGGAGCCCCAGTACGAGGCGTCCACGGTCAAGGCGGATGCCGACAAGCTCAAGGCGTTCCAAACCGGCGTGCCCGTCGGATCCAAGTACGAACCGACGGGAACCAAGACGTGGGCGCCCGTCTTCGAGAAAGCGGAGACGAAGCTCCTCAACAAGTACAAGGACAGGGACGGCGTGGAGCTGGACCTGCTCGTCGTCTCAGACCTGCACAGGCACGAGGAGTACGGTGGACCGTTCTGGATCAAGGTCCCGTCCGCGGCGAGAGTCCGAGAGGTTCGCCTGGTCATCGCGGAGAAGTGCGGGATTCTGCCCGGTCTGCAGCGGATGAGATACGCGGGGAAGCAGATGGACGACGCCGAGCGTAAACTGGAGCACTACGGCATCAAGTATTGGAACAAGCAGTTCCACGACTGGCCGCTGTACATTCGCAGGTACTAGAGAGGCTGGGTCGAAGATGACGCGGGCGGGTGCGAAGACGACACGGGTCGCCTCGTCTCCGTCGCCGCGTCCAACTTGAATGTTACTCGACTTGAATACTCGACTTGAATGTTACCTACGTGTTCCATTTCGTCTCGTCTGACCCGTGACGTGACACGTCCCAGATCCCCGCGTCTCCCCTATCTCCCTCCACGGTCTCCTCGGCGTGAAGCAGGTTTCTCCGTCTGTGCCCCGCGGCGCCGCCCGACTTGCCCAGCTTCGCCGCCGCGTTCTTGAGGCTGAGCCTCGCCAGCATGAGCTCCGACCTAGCCTCCTTCAGCTCCTGCTCTATCGATCGCATCTCTCCAACCTCTTTCCTGAGCGCCGTGAGCTCCACCATCGTCGTCTGCGATTGAGGTATGGGTCGGCGGTCAGTTTGCGCGGGTGCGGCTTAGCCGCGTTTGGATTTTGGATTGTCTCCCGTGAGGGCGAAATGGTACCGGACCGGGCCGTCACGCACCGCGTAGTTGTTGCTCAGCACCTCCTGTCTATCCAGCATCCTCGCGTGCATGGCGAAGAAGCTCACCGCGGGAAGGGCCACCGCCACCACCATGAGCACCAGCAGCAACCCGGGCGGACCCGACCCCACGGACCCGCCCGATTGTTGGGCACCTCGCAGTGCGCCCTGAATGGAGCTCGAGGTGTGGTAGGATGAGGGGTCCAACCCGCCCCTGTCGCGCGCGGCACTGGTGGGACGCATGTCAGGATCGCGTTCCTGCCTCCGAACCCAACCTTCTCGTCGAGACGGCGCGACCGCTTGTGCGGGGGCCTCGGCGTCGTGGAGCTGATGAAAATCGCCGAGAGGCTCGGTCACAGTTTTCGTCCGCGGGGATATTTTCTTGCCTCGGAAGGATAGAGGACTCTCACTTCGCAGCGCGCCGCGAAGCAATGTTCGCGTCCGCGACTCGAGTCGCCGTCGCGCCTCTTCGTGCCGTCCGCGGCCCTTCCGTGCGTCGCGTGTCCCGCGCGGTATCCTCCGACGCCGCGGCCGGTGAGAAGTTCTGGGACAAGATGACGAAGCTCGCGTCTGGGGCTAAGGATACCGAGACGGCCGTGTTCGCCCTCGGATGATTCTGGGGCCCGGAGGCTCGCTTCGGCAAGCTTCCAGGCGTCGTGTCCACTCGCGTGGGCTACACCGGAGGTAAATCTGAGAACCCAACCTACGGGACCGTGTGCGGCGGCGACGGGCACACCGAGGCTCTGAAGGTTGAGTTCGACCCCAGGATCGTCTCCTACGATGACCTCCTGAACTGCTTCTGGGAGGAGCACAACCCGAGCGGGTACAAGCCCAAGGTGCAGTACAAGTCCGCGATCTGGCCCACCAGCGAGTCCCAGAGGGAAATCGCCATCGCGTCCAGGGATGCGATCGAGGCCAAGTACGGCAGCGTGCACACCGACATCGAGGACGAGCAGCAGTGGTGGGACGCGGAGGAATACCACCAGAAATATTTCGACAAGATGTCCGGCCGCCAGTGGATGTGATGCGCTCGACACCGAAGAGACGGGGAACGAGGTCGTCAAATAATACGTTTGAACGTGACGGCGACGCGGATAAACCGGCGATCAGTCATCGCCGCGCCGCGCCGCTCGATATATGACGAACGAGAGGCGACACGACTCGCCCCCGACTTTTACTTTGATTTTTTGCGTCCAGCGCGACGTGTAGCATAATAAGTGTAACGATTCCATTGATTATATCACACGTCCATTGCTTATATTACACGTCTAGCTAACTACTCATCCGCCGCCGAACATCCCTTTGAACATACCAGCGAGCCCGCCTCCTCCCGTGTCGTCGTCCACGTCGCCGAGCGCCTCGCCGTCGTCACCCACCAGCTGCACACTCATGGCGTCCAGTCCATCGGTGATCCCGATGAACGTTGGTCGCTCCGTCGGGTCCTGCGACCAGGCCGATACAATCACCGCGGTCAGACCGGGGTCAACACCGGATGCGAGTTCCGGTCGAAGTGACCTGTCCGCGACTCCAAACGCCACCTGGACCGGAGTGTAGTGCGCGTTTGAGTACGGCACCAGGCCGGAAGCGAGCTCGTTGAGCAACACTCCAAACGAGAAGACATCCGCAGCTCCTGTGTACTTCTCGTGCCTGATGACCTCCGGCGCCATGTACACGTACGTACCCGTCTCGCCGGTCAACACAGCCTCGCAGTCGGGTTCGGGAACCGGCCTGGCGAGGCCAAAGTCGGCGATTATCGCGCGGGCCCCTTTGCCGGGGTGCGTGAGAAACACGTTGCTGGGCTTCAAGTCGCGGTGCATGATCCCTAACGACTCCAGGTATCGCATACCTCGAGCAATCCGATACCCAATCCGCAGCCTGCGTCTGGTACTCGGTGGAGTGCTTCCGTCCCTGGGGTACAGCCATTCTTTCAGCGTGGCCCCGGTGCAGCAGTCCGTGAGCAGCAGGCAGTGGTCCGGTGGTTTGAGACACGCGGCGTAGAACGGCAGCACGTGCGGATGCCTGAGCCGGGCTAGGATCTTAACCTCGCGGAGGAAAGACACCGCTCGAGACTTACCAGAGACGTTCACCGTCTTCACAGCCACCGGCTGACCTTTCCACTTGCCCTTCACCGTTACCCCCGAGCTACCTCTGCCGAGAACGTCGCCGAGCTCAACCTCCGAGACATCCGTCAGCCAACCTGCTGATTCACCGTCGCGGACCAAGGCCGGCAGCTCATCTCTAAACACCGCCTCCGGACCGTCCTCATCGGCTCCTGCATCCCCGCTCACCGCGGGTGTCTCCGCCGCTTGGTCCGTCGCCGCCGGTGGCGTTCGAACATCTGATGACACATTCTTCTCCCTTTCCTTCTTGAGCGACGCGCCGAGCGAGGCGTGAAGCTTCTCAAGAGCAACCTTGTCCGCCTCGGCGCTCTCTAACCTCGCTGTTAGGGTTCTGACCTCTTCGCCGAGCTGTGCGTTAACGTTCCGCGCCGTGGCGAGAGCCACGACCGCATCCTCGCTAATCTCTGCAGAACCCTCGGACGGTGCCGACGGCGAGAGAGGTGCGGACCCGCCCGGTGAAGAGGGATTTCCTGGGGACAAGGACGACTTGACCTTCACGGATGTGGCACGGACCTTGTCCATGAAACCGGACATCGTGCCGCTCTCGGTCTGTGCCCTGCCAAGTGCCTGCACCGACCTCCACGACCGCTGAAAAAACTCATCTGAAATCACTTTTCCCGGCTGAGAAGAAGTGCCCGCCGAGTCGCCACCGCGGCGTCAGAGCGGCGAGCGTCCAACTCGACAGCGCATGAATCGTGCGACCGCCGCCTGCGGAGTGGCCACCCTCCGAACGTTCTCCTCTCGATTCGCGCGCGTCTCCACCGTCACCGCGCGACGAGGGAGGATGCCCGCCTCCCCGGATAGCCCAGGGACCACCGTGGCATGCGCCACGCTGTCTGAAGGCGACGATCCCGTCGCCTTCAGGTTCGGCCTACTGGCGGACATCCAGTACACCGACGTGGACGATCGGTGCAACCACACCGGTACCCAGTGGAGGCGATACAGGAACTCCCTCGCAGTCGCGCGTAACGCGGTCGACTACTTCAACCAGAGCGAGCTCTCCTTCGTGCTGCACAACGGGGATATCATCGATCACCAGTGCGCGTTCGACTTCGCCAAGGATGAGTTCAAGCCCAAGGCTGAGGGGATCGAGCAGCTGGCGAGCGTGATGCGAATTCTCAGCGGGAGCCAGTGCAAGGACTGGATGTTCACCATCGGCAACCACGAGCTGTACAACTTCACCGCCGCCGAGCTCAGGGACGGGGTCACCCCCGAGGGATGCGACCTGCCGTTCAAGTGCGCAAACGACGAGGGGAGCTTCTTCTTCAGCAGGACGCCCGCGCCGGGTTGGAGGGTCATCGTGCTCAACTCGTACGACGTGAGCATATACAGCAAAGGCAGGGAGCAGGGTCTGGACGTGGACGCCCTGGAGCTGCTCAGGAAGCACAACGTCAACGTGGACAAGTGGGTGACGGACAACCCCGAGGTTATTCAGACGGAGCGAATGAGCGGCACGTTTCCGTACTTTGAGGGGCTCGAGGGGCTGGGCAACAGGTGGGTGCCGTTCAACGGAGGCGTGGGCGAGGAGCAACTCGCATGGCTCAGGGGACAGCTGAGCGAAGCCGTGGCGAACGACGAGCGCGTCATTGTGTTCTCCCATCTTCTGGTTCACCCGGAAACGACGGCGAACCGAAGCGGTCGAACTCTCATCTGGAACTACCAGGACGTGCTCGACGCCGTGGAGGATGAGCGGTGGGGTAAGAACGTGGCGGCTGTGGTCTCAGGCCACCAACACGAGGGGGGTCTCTTTACCAACGACAACGGCACTCACTTCGTGGTGATGGAGAGCCCCATGCTGGCGGAGCCCGGGCAGCCCGGTCCCTTCTGCGTAGTCGAGGCGTCGAAAAGCGGGTTGAAAATGATTGGGTACGGCAAGGGGCCAAACTCGAAGATCTTCGGGGTGGAGGAGGGTGAGGAGTACCCACCGTCGGAACCGGTGGTTAAAGACCTCCCCCTCGCTCCGGTGGCGGCTAAGGCGTAGGCGTCGACATAGCAGCTGATGGAATCGTTACACTTATTATGCTACTCCACGTCGCACTGGACGAAATTCAAAGTAAAGTCGAGAGCCCGAAATTCCTCAGGGTTTAGGGTTTAGGGTTTAGGGTTTAGGGTTTAGGGTTTAGGGTTTAGGGTTTAGGGTTTAGGGTTTAGGGTTT
>MDSY01068282.1_pt1 | contig 53200 bp, 47 predicted proteins | sample 811131 | NCBI WGS metagenome assembly MDSY01 (sample SAMN05326643, study PRJNA326480) | marine metagenome | isolation source: seawater | place: Atlantic Ocean: South West | collected 2010 | reverse complement strand
CTTGCGGTGTTAATTGTGGGGATGCCTATTCTCGACACACTAATGGTCATGACCTTAAGAATGAAAGAGGGCGGGTCGCCATTTTATCCTGACAGAAGGCATATCCACCATCAACTATTGGATCTCGGCTTAGCGCATTACCATGCGGTTGGAGTGCTGTATTTATTAAATTTCTCATTATTGTTTATTGCCTATACTTTTCGATTTGAATCAGACGCAATAGTCCTAACGAGTTATGTCATCTTTTCTATGGCTACCCTTACTGCGATTAAGCTGTTAAGTGGCTCCGAGCTTTTACGACAACGGCGGCTATTAAATGCAAAGAGAGACAGAAGGAATGGGTTGCTTAGAAAGGCGTCGTGGGTGTATGAGTACGGGCCTGTAGCGTTGCAGTATGCGCTTGGTGTGACGTGGCTGGCACTGTTATTTTCCATTGGTCCACAAGACACGTCTTTAGGTATTATTTCTCTGACTGCTATAATACTTATCCTGGTTACGTTTCGGTACCAAGATACGTATCGATTGATACCAAGGGCCATCCTGTATTTAGCGTCAATCTTGTCAGTATTCACTGGTGTGTACCAAACGATGGCGCTCAGTGTAAACGTTGGGTTTGAAATTCTGTGGGTTGACTTCTTCTTATTGATGCTTGTCATTATGCTAAGCCTATCGATCAGGATGACGCGTAAAGAATTGTTTCATTTAGACACTCAAGATATTTTAGTCTTGTTAGTGCTGTTAGCGGCCAGTTTTTTAGTGGTCAGTTTTGATGGCAATAGTTTGTTACTTAATGCCGCTATTCGTGTATCAGTGATGCTCTATGCGGCAGAATTCATTATCAACCGTTGCGAAAAAGTAGTTGTTTCAAAAGTTTTTTCATTCGCTGTTTTTTTTATAATTGGCGTTAAAAGTTTTTTTTAATTACATAATTATTTGAAAGGTGCCATTCCTATGTTAACTAATAGCCTTAAAACGATATTTCTCATTCTCTTTTTTGCGATTAGCTTAGTTGCTTGCAGTGGCGGTGAAGACCGCCAAAGTAAATACCTTGAGCGCGCTAAGGTATATTTTGATGAAGAGAATTATGATAAGGCGCGCATTGAGGCAAAAAATGTATTGCAAATCAATCCTAAAAATGCGGCGGCTAGACAGGTGTTGGGCGAGATCAATTATATTGATGGCAACATAAGAAAAGCCTATGGCAATTTCCTTTCCGTATTGGATCTAGAACCAGAAAATATAGACGCTAATCTTGCGATGGCGAAAATTTATATTGGGGTAAGGGATTATCCCAAAGGGTTAGCGCATTGCGATACAGCTTTAGCCGCAGAGCCAAATAATGAACAAGCCATGAATTATAAAGCGTTGTTACTCTCGGCAACTGATAACAGTGAAGAGGCGGAGTCTCTAGCCCGGCAAGCGCTGGCTATTGATCCGGGTTTAACTGAAGCACTTGGCGTCATCGTGCAAAAATTATTCACTGAAGAAGACTTTGATCAGGCTTTGGCTGTATTAGAAAAAGGTCAAGCGGCTAACCCCAAAGAAACTCGCATTACTTCAATGAAAATATCGCTTTATGAATCAATGGGTCGGCAAGCAGACGTTGAAGCCGAGCTAGTTAAGCTAGCAAGCCAGTATCCTAATGAACAGCGTTATGCCACGACGTTGGCTCGTTATTACATTCGTGAGGGCAATATTGATGGCGCAGAATTGGCGTTGAGGGGTTTTTCTGAGCTCAATGAAGACGATGTCTCAGCCAAGCTTGCGGTCATTTCTTTTTTGCTTCAGCAGCGAAATAAAGAGGCTGCTATGGCAGAGTCGCGGAGCTTAATTAAAGACGATCCCGACCAAAGTGATTTTTACCTCGCTTTATCTGAGTTGCATTTATTTACGGGCGATGTTGAGCTTGGTCGAGAAGTCCTTAATGATCTAATTGATAGAGATCCGCGAAGCGTGGGTGCGATTAATGCACGAAATGTCTTGGTCGACACTTATCTTAAAGAAGAAAATAAAGCATCAGCGATGATACTCCTTGATGAAATATTAGGCATAGAGCCAGAAAATATTTCAGCATTATTAAAACGTGCGCAAATAGTATTATTAGACGGCAAGGCTAAAGAAGGTATAGCCGATCTGCGGGTCGTTTTAAAAAATGAACCCGATTCATTGATAGCCTTAAAGTTATTATCCGGCGCTCAGGAGCTCGAGGGCAGAAGTGACTTGGCACTCGATAATATGAAAAAAGTTATTGCCTTAGAAGAGCCTGAGTTAAAGACCTTAGCCAATGCTGCTCGAGTAGCGCTATCACTTGAGGAGTATAAGGAGGCTGAGACCTTTATCCGCCAAGCCCTAGAGTTAGATGAAGATAACGCTAATTTAGTGGCTAATTTAATTAAATTGCTGGTTTTAAAAGAAGATTATGACTCGGCTAAAGAATTTTCTGACCAATTAATTGCTTCTGAATCATCAAAAGCGTTGGGTTATTTTTTCAAGGCAAGTTTAGAGATACGGCTTGAAGATTTCACGGCAGCGATTGGTAATCTCCAGCAGTCATTGGCCATCGAGCCAAAGGGCGTTGAATCGTTGACAGCTTTATCGGGCTTGATTCGTCAAGAAGAAGGCCTTGATGCGTCGCTGAGCTTTATTGGTAAGCACTGTAAGCAATACCCAGCGCAGTCGCATTGCCATTATATTTTAGGCAATTTGCAGGCTGAGAATCAGCAATTGGACGATGCCATTATGTCGATAGAGCAAGCAATTACTTTGAATAAAAAGTTACTACCGGCCTACCGTCAGCTGGCTAAAATCCATGGCTATATGGGAAATAAAGAGGCGGTGGCTTCGGTATTGCGTCGTGGATACACAAACACTCAACAGACTTCATTAGCGTTTGATCTCGCCGCTTTTTATTATCAGATTAAAAATTATCAAGACTCGAGAGATGTCTATCTCGAATTGATTGCAGAAAATGGTGCGATATCAGCGAAGAATAATCTTGCCATGATTTATGCTCAACAGTTGTCATCGCCTGAGAATTTGAAAAAAGCCCTGGCTTTAACGGCCGATCTGCAGGATTCTGAGAATCCAGCATTTTTAGACACCGTTGGTTGGGTATTTTATTTAACGGGTGATTACGAGCGAGCACTGACCTACGTTCAAGCGGCGGTTGATCAAGTGGGCAGCGCTGGCGAACTGCAATACCATTTGGGCATGATATTTTTAAAACTTGACGATATTGAAAATGCTAAAATACATTTAACGCTGGCGGTTGAAAATAAAGAGTCTCGGTATGAGGGCTTTGATACAGCTACAGCATTATTGGCCGAACTGTCAGGTGAGGATTGACCAAATGTTCAAAGTGTTGTCGGTCTTTGGTACGCGTCCAGAAGCGATCAAAATGGCGCCAGTTGTGCTGGCCCTTGAGGCGAGTCAACAACTTGAATCCAAGGTATGTGTGACGGCCCAGCATCGGCAAATGTTGGATCAAGTGCTGAATTTATTTAGTATCACGCCAGATTACGATTTGAATGTCATGCAGCCTAACCAAGATCTTTATGATGTTACCTCGCGCATTTTGTTAGGTTTGCGAAATGTATTAAAAGACTATCAGCCTGATGTAGTGTTAGTGCATGGCGATACCACGACATGCTTTGCGGTTAGTTTGGCTGCTTTTTATCAACAGATTCCGGTTGGCCATGTTGAGGCCGGTTTGCGGACTGGCGATATGTCGGCACCATTTCCGGAAGAAGCCAATAGAAGTTTAGTGGGTCGACTGGCGCAGTTTCATTTTGCTCCGACTGAGTTATCGCGTCAAAATCTATTGCATGAAGCTATCGCCGATCAGCAGATTACCGTCACTGGTAACACCGTGATTGATGCCTTGCTTTGGGTCAAGCATCGCTTAGCCTCTTACGAAGATTCGGTTTGGCAGTCGGCGATAGGCGAGTCGCTTTTTGAGCGCTTACACAATAAAGAGACCCCCTTGGTGTTAATTACGGGTCATCGAAGAGAGAATTTTGGCCAAGGATTTGTTGATTTATGTTCAGCGATAAAGCACCTTGCAGAGGCGCATAATGACTGGGAATTTGTTTACCCTGTGCATTTAAATCCGAATGTGCAGCAGCCTGTGTACGACATTTTAGCGGGGTTGAGCAATGTTAGCTTAATTGATCCCCAGGATTATTTACCCTTCACATGGTTAATGAACCGAAGCGCTCTAATTTTGACCGATTCGGGCGGCATTCAAGAGGAGGCGCCGTCGCTGGGTAAGCCTGTGCTTGTTATGCGTGATGTGACTGAACGCCCAGAAGCTGTTGAAGCCGGTACTGTGCGTTTAGTGGGCACCGACAGGGCTGAAATCATTCGGCACGTTGAAGACGTTATGCTCGACTCGGCCACTTATCAAAGCATGTCTAAGGCTCATAACCCCTACGGTGACGGCAATGCAGCCGCACGTATCGTGTCATTTATCGAATCACAGGTAAACGGTTAATTGGCAGACGGTGAGGGTGCCTTGCCTCGTTCATTTGACTATTTTTGTTATTTTCTTCTCTGCATGCATGGTTAAAGCCTTATTTATCTTGCTTGGCTAGTTACCCGGTCGCACTGCTGTGAGATAATGCTCCTCTAATTAACGGGGGTTCATGGTGGATATCAACCAATACATGCAGGGCTTAGGTCAGCAGGCACGACAAGCAAGTCGCGTTATATCTGCGGCTGGTTCTGGGAATAAAAATGCCGCATTATTAGCCATTGCACAACGGATTCAGGCGGCCCGAGAAACTCTCATGGCCGCCAACGCTGAAGACATGGCGGCAGCCCATGCAAGCGGCTTAGAGCCGGCTTTACTTGACCGTTTGGAGTTGACCCCCGCAAGAATTGATAGCATGCTCGAAGGTATTGAGCAGGTGGCGGCCTTGGCTGATCCGGTCGGCGCATTGACCGATTTGACCGCTAGACCGTCCGGTATTCAAGTAGGAAAAATGCGCGTGCCCCTGGGGGTGATCGGCATTATTTATGAATCTCGGCCAAATGTGACAGTTGAAGCGGCTAGTTTATGCCTTAAGTCAGGTAACGCCGCGATTTTGCGAGGCGGTTCAGAGGCGCTGCGCTCCAATCGAGCCATCGCACGGTGTATCTGCGAGGGGCTGGTTGATGCGAAGTTACCCGCAACCGCCGTTCAAGTGGTTGAAACCAGTGATCGAGCCGCGGTTGGCGAATTGATCACCATGCCAGACTATGTTGATGTGATTGTGCCCCGGGGCGGCAAAGGGCTAATCGAACGCATCAGTCAAGACGCCCGCGTGCCCGTGATTAAACATCTCGACGGTAACTGCCATGTCTATGTCGATACCGATGCCGATCTTGACATGGCTTTGAGTATCGCAGTTAATGCTAAAACCCAGCGTTATGGAACCTGCAATACAGCCGAGTCATTGCTTGTGGCGAGCGCGGTTGCCGCTAACTTTTTGCCGCGTCTGGCCGCTGCCTTGCATGCCCATCAAGTTGAGCTCCGGGTTTGCGAACAGAGTAAATTGTTGATCACTCAAGCCGATAATACTGTGCCCTTAGTTGACGCGACTGACAGTGACTGGTACGAAGAATATTTGGCGCCTATTCTGGCGATTAAAGTTGTCGATGGTCTTGACCAGGCGATAGAACACATTAATCATTACAGTTCACAGCACAGTGAAACAATTGTGACGGACCATTATCAGCGCGCGATGGATTTTATTCGTCAGGTTGATTCAAGCTCAGTTATGGTTAATGCTTCGACACGGTTTGCCGATGGCTTTGAGTACGGTTTAGGTGCGGAAATCGGTATATCTACGGATAAGATCCATGCCCGTGGCCCCGTAGGGCTCGAAGGCTTAACGTCACAAAAGTTTGTGGTACTAGGCAGCGGGCAGATTCGGACCTAACGTTGCAAACTCACCGGTATAAGCCGTCAGCAAGCACTAAACGAATTGGTATCTTCGGCGGTACTTTCGACCCTGTTCATCTTGGTCATGTTGGTTCTGCCGAAGCCTTGTTAGAACAACAGGGTTTGGATGAGCTCTATTTTATGCCATGCCAGCGGCACCCGCATGATAAGAGACCAATGGCAAATTCTGAGCAACGGTTAGCCATGCTCACCCTTGCATTGCAAAAGCAGTCGTCATTAAAGGTTGATGATAGAGAGTTATCTCGCTTAGGAAAATCATTTACGGTCGATAGCCTCACTGAAATTCGCCAAGAAATTGGTGAGCAAACCACGCTAATATTTTTATTAGGCAGTGATGCTTTTGCTCAATTACACCGATGGGACCGTTGGCAAACTATCTTTTCGTTGGCCAATGTCGCGGTGATTGAACGAGCGAATACACTGTCGATTGAAGCGATTAAAATTGCTGAGTTAAGGCAAAGAGTTAATCAAGCCGTTGATTTTATTGATGCCCCTTACGGGCAAATTACCATCGCTTCTCTTTCACCATACCCGGTGTCGTCAACTTTATTGCGCGAGCAATTGTCGCAATCGTTATCACCATCGACGTTGCTAACAGAGTTTATGTCACCGCAGGTGTTGGATTATATTCATCAACAAAAATTATATCGTTAGCGATATAACATTCAGGAGTTAATAAAGGTACTGTGAGTAATAAAAAATTAAAAAATACGATTGTTACTGCTTTAGAAGATCTAAAAGCCAATGATATTACGGTCTTGTCAGTTGCCGAATCTTCGACGGTGACTGATTGGATGGTTATTGCTAGCGGCACGTCTAATCGGCATGTTAAAGCCTTGGCTAATAATGTCGAAGTTGAGGCAAAAAAGAATGGCTTTAAGTCTATCGGTTCAGAGGGAAATGATACCGCTGAATGGGTGTTAGTTGATTTTGGCGATGTTATCGTGCATGTCATGCTGCCGAGCACACGTGACTTTTATGATTTAGAGAGCTTGTGGACATTAAAGCCATTATAGCCGCATAAAGCAGGTGTCATCATGCAGATAACTATTCTTGCTATCGGTAATAAAATGCCTGCCTGGGTCGATGCCAACTGTGATGAATATATACGGCGGATGCCAAAAGATTTGTCGCTGAAATTAATTGAGCTGCCAGCTCAAAAACGCAGTAAAAATCAATCCATCGATGCAATTCGTCGCAAAGAGACTGAGCAATTATTGGCGGCCGTGCCCGATAAGAATTACGTTGTGGTGTTGGATGAGCGGGGTGAATCGGTTAGCACCGCGTTGTTGGCAAAAAAACTAAACGGTTGGCAATTAAATAGTCGAGATGTTTGTCTATTAATTGGTGGGCCTGATGGAATTGATTTTTCTGTTTTTGCTGACTCAAAAGTAACGGGCAGTAAATCAGTCAGGTCACAAAGTCCTGAATGGCGTTGGTCGCTATCGCCGTTAACTTTCCCTCACCCTTTGGTTCGCGTTATTGTTACTGAGCAACTGTACAGAGCATGGAGCGTGAGTGAAGGACATCCTTACCATAGGGAGTGACAGATTCACTTGATTGGGTACAATAGTTATTATGCAAAACTACTCGGCAGTAAAAGACAGTGATAACGAAAAGCGAATCTTTCATCGCCGACTAAATATATCCATTGCTATGGTATTAATATTTTTCTCTGTTTTAGCTGTTCGCTATGCTGATTTGCAGTTATTTAACTATCAAGCTTTTGTCACGCAGTCAGAAAATAATCGTGTGCATGTTCAGGCGATTGCGCCAAAGCGTGGTCTTATTTTCGATAAAAATGGGATTTTACTTGCGGACAATCAGCCCAGTTATAATCTGGTCGTTGTTAAAGAGCGTGTCGATAATCTCGAGCAAGTGCTGTCAGATTTGCAGCAGTTATTTGATATTGACGTTAACAGCATTGCAAAGTTTAAGCGTCGACTTACCCGTCGAACTCCCTATCAAGCGGTACCGTTAAAGTTTCGGTTGACCGATGACGAAATCAGTCGATTTGCGGTTAACCGATATCGCTTGGCAGGTATTGAAATAAAAGCACAGTTAGTTAGGCATTATCCGCAAACCAAAAATTTTACCCACGTATTAGGTTATGTTGGACGTATTAATGCTGCAGATCAAAACGAGTTTTCAGTGTTGGCCAATGACAAATCCAACTACGCTGCGACCGACTATATAGGAAAACTTGGTGTCGAGAGATTTTATGAGTCAATATTGCATGGCCAAGTAGGTTCTCAGCAAGTTGAGACGAATGCGCACGGCAAAGTGCTGCGTATTTTAGGTCAGACCAAGCCTCGGCCTGGTGTCGACCTTCATCTTTATCTTGATGCACATTTGCAGCGAAAGATCACTTCATTAATGGCAGGTAGAAGAGGTTCTGTTGTGGCAATAGATCCTAATACGGGCGGCATTCTCGCGATGGTGAGCACCCCTTCTTATGATCCTAATCCGTTTGTGACAGGTATCTCGACGATTAACTATGCGAAGCTCAGAGACTCGCTTGACTTACCGTTGTTTAATCGTTCTTTGCAGGGTCAGTATCCGCCAGGTTCTACCATTAAGCCGATCATTGGTCTGGCTGGATTGCATTATGAAGTGATTACCGCCGATTCTACTGTTCCTGATCCAGGCTGGTACCAGCTTCCAAATGACGAGCGATTTTATCGCGATTGGAAGCGACAAGGGCATGGTCATCGGATTAATTTACATGATTCAATTGCTCAAAGTTGCGATGTCTTTTTTTATGACTTAGCTTACCGGTTGGGTGTCGATAATATTCATGATTTTTCGAGTTTATTCGGGTTAGGTGTCCATTCTGGCATAGACTCAACCAGTGAGCGCAGCGGATTGCTCCCCTCAAGGCAGTGGAAAAAAAATAAAAAGCGCGAGCCTTGGTTTCCCGGAGAGACATTAAATATAGGCATTGGGCAAGGTTATATGCTGACGACTCCGATACAGCTCGCAGTGGCTACTGCGACAATTGCTAACCGTGGTTATCAGCCTATTCCAAAGCTAGTCAAACCGGTTAATAACATCAATCTAAATGATGGTGCTAGCGTCCAAAAGGGCATCTTGGCTGACGGAACTTTAAATTTAGCACGAGATATCAAAGAATCGCATTGGCAACAAATTATTGATGGCATGGAAGCGGTGGTTCATGATTCAAAAAATGGTACGGCTCGTGCAATCGGCCGCGGAATCAACTACCGTATGGCAGGAAAAACAGGCACTGCTCAGGTGGTTGGCATCGCTCAAGGGGCCGAATACGATGCGCAGTCACTCTCTGAGCGGCAACGAGACCATGCGCTGTTCATTGGCTTTGCCCCAATTGAAAAACCTCAAGTAGCGGTCTCTGTTATCGTAGAGAATGCCGGCGGCGGCAGCACCATTGCGGCGCCAATTGCGCGAAAAGTATTTGATTGGGTGCTTGAATCTAACACCGAAAAGAATCACAGTGCCATGCTGTCGGAGTATTAGCTATTAGTATGATTAAGGACTTATTTTGAGTAGTCGATCTGATTTTAGTCGTAATTTGCCCGGTGATCCTAGTGCGTTATTATCACAAACTTACCGTCTTCAACGCTGGCGATTAGATTTACCGTTGCTACTGTTATTGGTGTGTTTGGCTACATTTGGCTTATTTATTCTTTATAGTGCCAGTGGTAAAGATATCGATAGAGTGACCCGGCAATTTATTTACTTCGTGATTGCCTTTTCAGGGTTAGTGGTGGTGGCCCAATGCAAAGTCGACATACTCAAGGTTTTAGCGCCGATAGGTTATATGGTGGGCCTGGGATTACTGTTACTGGTCGCTTGGTTTGGTGATGACTCAAAAGGTGCGCAACGTTGGCTCGATGTGTTTGGTCTTATCCGCTTTCAGCCTTCAGAATTAATGAAAATTGTGGTTCCTTTGACGGTTGCTTGGTATTTGAGTGAGCAGCTATTACCGCCAAGCCTAAAGACAATGGCAATCGGCATTGTCATTGCCATTGTTCCGTCTCTTTTTATCGTGCTTCAGCCTGACTTAGGTACGGCGATTTTAATCGCGGCATCGGGTCTTTTTGTACTTTGGTTGGCGGGTATAGGTTGGGGTTATCTGTTGGCTGCACTGCTTGTTTTACTTGGCTCGGCGTGGCCGATATGGCACTTTCTGCTTCATGGTTATCAGCGGCAACGTATAATGACACTCTTCAATCCTGAGAGTGATCGATTAGGTGCGGGTTGGAATATCATTCAATCAAAAACGGCAATTGGTTCTGGTGGTTGGGATGGCAAAGGCTGGCTTAATGGAACGCAGTCACAGCTTGATTTTTTGCCGGAAAGCCACACCGATTTCATCATTGCAGTTTTGGCCGAAGAGTTGGGTTTTACGGGTGTATTACTATTGCTTGTCTTGTATCTTTTCATTATTTTGCGTGCTGCACAAATTAGTTTTGCGGCGAAAACCACCTTTGGTAGTCTAGTTGGGGGGAGTATCACATTAACTTTTTTTGTTTATATTCTCGTAAATATGGGCATGGTTTCGGGACTATTACCGGTGGTTGGCGTGCCGCTTCCACTAGTGAGCTATGGTGGCACATCGCTGGTGACTATGCTGGCTAGTTTTGGTATTTTGATGGCAATCAGCGCCGAAAGCAATCGTCGTTAATTCAGCATAAAAACTGATTGAATGCTGGCGTAATAGTGATAGGCTAGTTATGTCTGAGATTGACTTCAGTCTGGACCAAATAACGTTGAAGTTAATTACTTTAATCAAGGGTGTAATATGACATACCGATACCAATCATTTTTATTGCCGTCCCTGCCATTACTGTTATCGCTTCTTGGGATTTTTCTCGTGCTGCTCGCTAGCGGGGCTAAGGCGGATTATCGGCACCATCCGAGCGCAGCCGCGGTAATATCGACGTTAGTCGATGAGCATCATTTTACTGCTGAGCAGGTCAATACTATTCTTGGTCAGGCAGAAACTGAGCAGCGAATACTCGACAGCATGACAAATGCGGCAGAAAAAACGAAAACATGGACCGCCTATCGAAACAGTTTTCTCAGTGCATTTAGAATCACCAAAGGCGCTGAGTTCATGATTACTCATAAGAAAACGTTTGATCAGGTTGAACAAGAATACGGTGTTCCCCGCGAAATGATCACTGCTATATTGGGGGTTGAAACGAATTACGGTGGTTACACGGGTAAAACGCGGGTATTGAATGCTTTATCAACGTTGGCTTTTGAGCACCCAAGACGAAGCCGTTTTTTTACAGCAGAATTAATTGAATACATTGTTTTGTGCCGTGAACAGCACTGGACTGCATCTGAACAATTGGGTTCTTATGCGGGTGCGATGGGAATGAGTCAGTTTATGCCGAGTAATTATCGTCGTTTAGCTGTTGATGGTGACGGTGATGGCAACATTGATTTATTTAATCCCGTCGATGCGATACACAGTATTGCCAATTATTTTATTCATCATGGTTGGCAAGCAGACAAGCCGGTCACCAGTCGTGCCGCGGTGAACCAAAGTTTTGATGTTGCACTTATTGGCCGAGGTTTAAAACCAAACCATAGTGTAAAGCGTCTGGCTGATGGAGGTTTTTATCCACAAGATAAGATGGCGCCTTCTGTTTTGGCGCGAGTGATTCGATTTAATGATGCAGATGGCGATGAGTTTTGGTTTGGCTACCAAAATTTTTATGCGATTAGCCGTTATAATCCTCGTTCAAAATATGCGATGGCTGTTTATCAATTGAGTTTAGCGATTGAGGAACAGGCAAATCATTAAATTCAAGTGACTGTTTAGCATGCGATTAGCTCTTCAATCCTTTCATTGATATTATTAATATTGCATTGATGTCTGAAATAAGCGATCTGGTGGTGAAGAATTATGATTAGTCGTTACGACTGGTTAATCAAAGGTATTTTTTTATGGGTGGCGGCTATTGCGCTGACCAGCTGTGGCTTTTTTGATGATTTAAGCCAGAGTCCAAGTAGCGTTGCAAGGGGGAGTGACAGTGCACCAAGCACTAAACTCCATGCTAAGCACATAAAAGATGCCGTGCCTCGAGTTGAATCCAAAAGCCGTGGCGGTAATTTTAGCCCGTATACGGTTTTAGGGAAAACGTATACGGTACTTGATGACTCAGCTAACTACAAGGAACGAGGTGACGCCTCTTGGTATGGCACCAAGTTTCATGGCCGACTGACCGCTAACGGTGAGCGCTATAATATGTATGCTATGAGCGCAGCCCATAAATCATTGCCTATTCCGACGTACGTTAAAGTCACAAACTTAGAAAACCGGCGACATATTATTGTTCGTGTTAATGATCGAGGGCCATTTCACCCTGGCCGTATTATTGACCTTTCTTATGCAGGTGCGTCAAAGCTGGGCATTCTTAAAAAAGGCACAGCAAGGGTGGAGGTTGAGGCAATTGATCCTCGGCAATGGAAAAAAAATACAAAAAACAGATTGCAGATCAGTGCCAACGAACAGCAAGGTCTCGCTAGCGTGCAGCCGGCGACCACCAACGAACCTCAATCGACCCATGATTTAGGCACCAACGATAGCCCTTCCGTTCGTCCACCCACTAGCCTGACAGTAGCCCCGGCGGCATTACCACGTTATTACCTTCAAATAGCTGCATTTTCTAAATTGAATGCCGCTCAAGACTTGCAAAATCGCTTGCTGGATCAGTTAGCTAGCATTTCGCGCTCAGTCAATGTGATTATACGGCCTTCTGAGTTGGGCCTGTATCGCGTTAGAATTGGGCCGTTTAGTACAGAGGAAGAAAGTTTGGCATTTAAAAAAATACCTGAGTTACAATCCTTGGGTAAGATTCATAGGGTTTCAGAATAGAGGTTTATCTGTGTTTAAATTGCACTTTTGCTCATTAGTATCGATTTTAGTGGTCTCTGGGTTAGCGAACAGCTCACCGGCGTTAATTCCTTCGGCACCGCAGTTAGCAGCAAGTAGTTATATATTAGTCGATGCTGATAGTGGCAAGGTCATTGTCGAGTCTAATGCTAGTCAGCGATTACCGCCTGCTAGCCTAACAAAAATGATGACCGGATATATAACGTCTTCTGAAATAGCCAGGCAGTCAATTAGCCCTGAAGATATGGTCCCGATAAGCGTGAAAGCATGGCAAATGTCGGGCTCAAGAATGTTTATTCGTGAAGGCACCAATGTTCCGGTTAGAGAATTATTAAAAGGTGTTATTGTTCAGTCAGGAAATGATGCCAGTGTCGCGTTGGCGGAATTTATAGCCGGTGATGAAATTGCATTTTCTGAAATAATGAATCAACAGGCACAATTATTGGGTATGACCCAGACTGATTTTAAAAATTCCACTGGCTGGCCAGCAGAGGGGCATCTAACCACGGCTAAAGATTTATCAATTTTAGCCACCCGTTTGATAGCAGATTTTCCTGATCACTACACATTATATTCTCAAAAGGAGTTCACTTATAACAACATCACTCAATTAAATAGGAACGGGTTGTTGTGGCGTGATTCAACTGTTGATGGACTGAAAACCGGCAAGACGGAAGAGGCGGGTTATTGCTTAGTCGCTTCCGCTAAGAAAAATGGTATGCGCCTTATTTCTGTTGTTATGGGTGCTAAAAGCGAAAGGTCGCGTGAGCAAGAAACTCAAAAGTTACTGTCTTATGGTTTTAGATATTATGAAACGCATACTTTATATGAAATAGGGCAAGTGGTTAATTCAAGTCAACTATGGGCAGGGCTTGAAAAAAATATTGATCTAGTTCTAGAACAAGACATTATTTTAACCATACCGCGTGGTGAAAGAGATTTACTTGAAGTCAGTATTGACGTTGATAAAGAGATAGTGGCTCCCATTACAGCCGGTCAAGCGTACGGCGTTCTTAACATTAAAAAAGATAATGAATTGCTCGTGCAGAGCAGTATTGTAGCAGCGAAAGATATTGACTCTGCAGGTTTTTTCCTTAGGATATGGGATTTTATTATATTGTTTTTCCGCGGTTTGCTAGGACTTGGTTAGGAGGGGCAATGAGTGAAATAATCAGTAACCAATATTTACCTGATGGCGAAGAGCCGCCTAAGATAATTTTTCCTTGTGATTACCTTATCAAAATCATAGGTGATGCCGAGCCAGACTTTATTGATGTAGTCGTTGCTATTGTCTGTCGACATGCGGCTGACTTTGATCCGGCAACGGTTAATAGTCGCGACAGTAGTAAAGGTAAATTTCGCTCTGTGGCTGTTAATATTATTGCCACTGGCGAACCGCAATTAGAAAATTTATTTGCTGATTTAAAAGCTACAGGCCGAGTCAAGATGGTCATTTAATGTTGATTAATCAGCAATTACATGTCCGCAAGTTTTTTACCAGTGATGAAAATCAAGCGCTACCTGATTATGAATCAGTATGGCATGCAATGAAGGCGTTCACGAAACTAAGGGATCAGTCAACGATCGATCAATGTTGGTTGTTAGAGCATCCAAAGATCTTTACTTTAGGCCGAGCTGCTGGCGAACAACACGTGTTAGACCCAGGGCCTATACCTGTGCTTCGAATCGATCGAGGTGGCCAGGTCACTTATCATGGTCCTGGTCAGATTATGGTTTATACCCTGATTGATTTAAAGCGAAGAAAACTCACCGTGCGCGGCATGGTCGATGCACTTGAGGCGTCGGTTATTCAGTTGATGGCCAATTATGGCTTGACTGCTTACAGTGATAAAAAAGCCCCAGGTGTCTATATCGACGGTTGCAAAATAGCAGCGTTAGGTTTACGTATTAGTCGCGGCTGTTCTTACCATGGCTTATGTTTCAATTATGACTTTGATTCGTCGCCATTTAATAGAATCAATCCTTGCGGTTTTGCAGAACTACAAGTGACACAGTTAAGTGAATTATTAAGTCAATTGCCAGATAAAAAATATTTTGCCGAACAATTAGTACGCTGCCTTTCAGATCAATTATCCTACACCGAGATTACAAATGATTATAGCTTATGGACGGAGTGATTTCTGCTATAGAGTCATCGTTAATCTCTGTAGTAAGATAATTATCTAATATGAATATAAGGATCTTATTATGAGTGATCAACATCCAGCAAAACGCGTTTCGTTATTATCTCGTGAGTACGTTCACAGCCACAATAAAGAAGGTTGGTTAGGTTTGTTTTCTGAAGATGCGATAATCGAAGATCCGATTGGTGTTTCACCGATTGATGAAGTGGGCAAAGGCCATCGTGGTATGGCTGCCAGACAAGCATTCTGGGAAAGCAATATTGCTAATAGCGATATAAAAATTGTTATTCATCAGTCTTATGCTGCAGGTCTAGAGTGCGCAAATATTGTAACGTTAAACACTGTTTTAAGTTTTGGTGGCAAAACTTATAGTCAGGAAGTCAATGGTATATTCACTTATCAGCTTAACGAAGCTGAGCAGTTAGTGGCACTTCGCGGTTACTGGGAAGTTGATGAGATGATGAAAACGATTAAAGAAGTTGTTAATTCTTAAGCGCGTTATTATTTAAGAATGTCATTGCTTGCTGCGATCATTTTCAATGGCTTGATGTGTTTGACGTTATTTCGCGAGTAGTATTTCTTTCACTGATGTCCTTGTTCGATGTGATCAAGCGCTGTTTTTATTAAAGATGGCTTTTTTGGGTGGACATCTGTTGGCCCGCAAGTCCCATTAAGACCATTTCAATCAGTAGCCATGCGTTCGCTTTATCAACGCTTTTGCTCATAAGATCCGCTGTAGATGCTAATTTTGTCCACTGCTGAAGTTGTATTTTTGAAATTGATTCAACGCTTTGGGTAACCGCTGTTTGACGTTTGCGCTGCACACGCAGGGCCCGTATACCATCATTTAACTTACCCTGCTCAGAAAATTGTTTTAATTGGGTTAAGGTTCGTAATTGATGCGCCATAGCCGCAACCAACGCAGCAGGTTCAGTGCCTTCTTCTTGCAAATGCCTTAGTGCGCGACAGGCGCTTAGTGGGTTGCCATCAATGGCATGATCAAAGCAATTAAACGCTGAAAACCGAGCATTGTCCGCTACTGCCTTGCCAATAATACTTCTAGTTAGTGTCGTCTTTTTATCAACCAATAAAGCTAACTTTTCTAATTCTTGGTTGGCGGCCATGAGATTTCCTTCAACCCGTTCGGCCAGTAATTGAGCTGCATCATGTGCCAGCGATAATTGATGTTGTTGCGCTCGCCGTTTAAGCCAGTTAGGCAGCTGCTCATGGTCAAGAGGGTAGATAGGAATATACACCCCTTCTTTAGTGACCGCTTTAACCCACTTAGGGCTACCTTCTATTCTAGCGGCAACAATTAATAGTATCGTGTCCTTCGGTGGCTTACTGCAAAAGCGTGCAATGGCTTCACTGCCGACAGTGCCAATTTTACTGCTTGGTAAGCGTAATTCTATTAATCGCTGGTTGGCAAATAATGACATGGCATTGCAATTATCTTGCCATCCATACCAGTCGAAACCGGTTTCATAATTGTATCGCTCACGATCAATGAAGCCGCTTTTAGCACAGGCTTGGCGTATTTCATCGCAGGCTTCGTTTTGCAATAAGATTTCATCCCCTGCAACTAAGTAGACGTTGGCTAGCGTTTGCTTAAGATGCTGGCTGAGTTTGTTAGAATAAATTTGCATCTTACACGCCGTTAAGTCGAATAATATTGAGTATTTTATTAATAATACGCTCACGTAACTGTTCTTGAATGCGGTCATGAGTGCTTTGTTGAGCCGTTATATTATCTGGATTTTTCAGTTGTATTGATTCAGCATAGATATTAGTTGAGGCCAGAATGATCGGTGTCAATGGCAGTGCTGCCGCATTGATTTTCTGCAGCGATAACCACTCGATAGAGACGGTTAAACGGTGCAATGATTGTGCATCACGACCTTCAGCACTTAATGCAATGTTGCGGCTCTCACGCTCAACAATGCTCAGTTTAATACGGCTATTGGCGTTACTTATATCATTGCTGATAACAATGCCTTGATTACGAAGTTGTTTTTTGAGGTTGAGCACTAGTAATCTATCGCCATCAATAAAAATGGCTTGCCTGTGATCGCTGATAGTTAGGGGTTTCTGTAATTGATAACCGCAACTAGCGAGACACAGTAGTATTAGTATTAAAAGTTGATGAGGTAATCGCATCATAATAGATAGCTCTTAAATGATAAAATTGAGTGCGCAGTTATTAATAATTGCTAGTTTTTTTACTTATATAGTTGCTTTAGTTAGCAACAATATTAATGAGCTTGCCCGCTATGACAATCACTTTGCGGACGGTTTTATCCACTATGAATTTACTAACATTTTCATTTTCTAACGCTAATTTTTCTATGCTTGCGTTATCGATATCAGCTGCAACTTTTATTTTTGCTCTTACTTTACCATTAACCTGAACGACCATTTCAATCGAAGACAGTGTCAATGCTGATGGGTCTACAGAAGGCCAGTCTGCCGATAGAATATCACCATTTTTTTCTGGCCATAAGTCTTGCCATAGTTGGTGGCAGATATGTGGCGCAATTGGTGCAAGTAAGCGAATCAAAAGGCCAACCCCTTCGGCAGCAACTCCGGCCATGTCATTATGACTAAGATGGTGCTCATTATTAGGAAGTTGATTTAGCATGGTCATGCAGGCTGCAATTACAGTGTTAAACTGGCTTTTATCAAAATCTGCTAAGGCTTTTTCTAAACTGCCGTGAATGGCATGGCGCTTTTCTTGCGCTGATTCACTCAGCGTATCAAGCTCAAGGTGTTGGTTGCTGTTTAGATGGGTTTTACCTTGCTGAATGAGCTCTTGCTGATCGTAGCAATAGGTCCAGAGTCGTCTAAGAAAGCGCTGCGCGCCAGCCACACCGTCATCATTCCATTCGAGGGTTTGCTCAGGTGGCGCTGCGAACATAGTGAAGACTCGCACAGTATCTGCGCCGTACTTTTCAATGGCAGTTTGTGGATCGATGCCGTTATTTTTGGACTTTGACATTTTAGTCATGCCGCCAATTTCAACCTTTTCTCCAGAGTCAATTTTTGTAGCGCTGATAATTTTACCTTTATCGTCGCGTTCAAGCGTAACATCGGTAGGGTTAAACCATTCTTTGCCGCCGTCGTCTTTGTTACGATAAAACGATTCAGCTAACACCATGCCTTGGCACAGTAGACGCTTAAAAGGTTCATTAGAATTGACAAAGCCGTCATCACGTAACAGCTTGTGATAAAATCTTGCGTAGAGTAAGTGCAGAATAGCGTGTTCAATACCACCTACATACTGATCGACAGGCAGCCAGTAATTAGCTCTCTCACTGTCAAGAATGCCTTCTTGAAAATCAGGGCAGGTAAAGCGAGCATAGTACCAGCTCGATTCCATAAACGTATCAAAGGTATCGGTTTCATGTTCCACCTGTTGACCATTAAGTTCGGCCCTGCGCCATTCTGGGTCCGCTTTTATTGGCGATTGCACCCCATCCATGACTACATCTTCTGGCAGAAGCACGGGAAGTCGATCCGCAGGCACAGGTATTTCACCGCCCTCAGGTAAGCTCAGCATCGGAATAGGTGAGCCCCAATAGCGTTGCCGTGATACTCCCCAATCCCTCAGACGATAATTTGTTTTCGCTTCACCTTTGCCTTGGCTGGCCAATTTTCTCGCCACGGCATTAAATGCGCTGTCAAAATCGAGTCCTGAAAATTCAGCAGAGTCGATTGTTTGACTGTTGGTTTTACGGCTATACCAGTCCTGCCATTGGCTGGGGTCAAAGGTTGCCTCATCGGCAATGGTCGACGCGATCACTTGCTTTATTGGTAGCTGATAACGATTGGCAAAAGCAAAGTCGCGCTCATCATGAGCAGGAACTGCCATGACTGCTCCGGAGCCGTAATCCATTAATACGTAGTTGGCTATCCACACCGGTATCGTTTCACCAGTAAGAGGGTGAGTCGCTGTAATGCCCGTGTCGATACCTTTTTTATCCATAGTAGCCATGTCAGCTTCGGCAACGGATTGAGCCTTGCATTCAGCAATAAACGTTGCTAAAGCTGCATTAGATTCAGCCAAGTGAAGTGCGATGGGGTGTTCGGCAGCCAGACTAAGATACGTGACTCCCATTAATGTGTCGGGTCGTGTTGTGTAAACGGGTAGGCTGTCAAAGCCAGCAACTGAACGGTGGAGGTCAAAATGAATATCAGCCCCGCGACTTTTACCAATCCAGTTTTTTTGCATGGTTTTAACTTGTTCTGGCCACTCGGTTAATTCGTCTAAACTGGTTAACAGTTCTTCAGCGTATTCGGTGATTTTAATAAACCATTGCGGAATTTCTTTACGTTCAACCAGGGCGCCTGAGCGCCAGCCACGACCGTCGATGACCTGTTCATTAGCCAGTACGGTACAGTCAACTGGGTCCCAATTAACAGTAGACATTTTCTTATAGACCATGCCTTTTTCATACAGACGCGTAAAAAACCATTGTTCCCAGCGGTAGTAATCAGGTTCGCAAGTAGCAAATTCACGGGACCAGTCAAAACTAAAGCCTAAAGAGTTAAGCTGCTGTCTCATGTAGTCAATGTTTTGATAAGTCCACTTAGCGGGTGCGGTCTGATTTTGAATGGCTGCATTTTCGGCGGGCAAGCCAAAGGCATCCCAACCCATGGGATGCAAGACATTTTTACCCAGCATGCGCTGGTATCGAGCGATCACATCAGTGATAGTGTAGTTGCGCACATGGCCCATGTGTAATTTTCCACTGGGGTAGGGGAACATGGCAAGGCAATAGAATTTTTCACGCGTTGGGTCTTCAGTACTCAAAAAGCTGGCGTTGTCACGCCAGTATTGCTGAGCTTGCGCTTCAATTGTTTGCGGCGTATAAATCGATGTGTCGTTTGTATTCAAATCTGTCATTGTTTGTGTCTGCTGCCTTTTCATGTTGATCAAATGGCTTCAATAGCGTGCTCAACTACTTCTAAATAGTAGTCGCTAATCATACCGCGAACTTACCCACTGCGGCTAGCGTTGTGGCGAGAGATATTGTGGTTAAAAGCGATGGTTTATAAAGCAGTCACTATTTTTCTTAAATTTTTTATGAGCCTTAGATCGCATCTAAAAAAGAGGCAAAGGACATTTTTTGTCTGTTATAGTGTCTCTGATGATTTATGTAATCATCGATCAATCTATTGAGTAAACGTCATACATTGTTAGGCAGTGATTATGTTCGGTTTGTTACGCACGATATTAGCCTTATTGGTCATGGTGGGCCATTTGCTCAATATCTGGCAAATAGGCACCTATGCTGTTTTCGGATTTTATATGATCAGCGGCTATTTAATGACGCATATAATGCATCAAACGTATGGTTTCAATGTTCGTGGTCGTTGGTCTTTCGCTTGTAATCGATTTTTACGTCTCTACCCTCTTTACTGGTGTTCCGCTTTTATAACGGTGTTACTTATTGGTTTTGTGGGAAAAGAATATGTGACTTCCTACAACAGCAGTATTTTTCTACCACAGAGCTTGACTGATTTTTTGGCCAATATCACTATGGTCTACCCTCTGCTTTTTGCGAATGAATATAAGCCGATTTTAGTGCCTACTACTTGGGCGATCACCGTTGAACTGTTTTTTTATGCGGCTATATGCCTTGGCTTATCAAGAACTCGGTTTCGCGTGCAATTGTGGCTGGCTGTATCCGTTATTTATGTGGCTTATTGTCTTTATCATGGGTTGGGTTGGCGATATCGTTATTTTCCTATCATGGCGGGCTCTTTACCCTTTGCGATGGGTGCGTATATTTATTTTTTGAAAAAAGAGGGTTGGGCGCTTATTGATGATTGGTTTTTTCAGCCGCAGTATCTATTACTGGGTGTGTTAATTAATATGGTAGCGGTCATAGTGTATGATTACTATTTCGAAATGGGTTTTTATGTCAATGCATTTTTCTGCGTCCTGCTCTGTTATCAGATAGCTAACGGGGCACTATGGCCAAGACTTTCTGCCCAATTTGATAAAGTAATCGGTGAGTATTCTTACCCAATATATTTATTGCAGTGGCAGGCGGGAATTTTCACTTCATACATGTTGCTAGGCCAGCCTATACACAATAGTTCTATTCACGGTATTGCTATCCTGCTGTTAGCATTACTAATTGTGTTAGTTGTTTCTTTTATTTTGATTCGTCTTATCGATCAGCCTGTACAGACCTTGCGAACCACTCTCAAAAAAAGATAAATATGTTAACGAAAATAGTTATTAAAAAGTAGATACTGTCAAAGGAGTAAGAGAGCATCATGACTAAAAATGCACATTTTATTGGTTTAGAGCAGATGTATCTTATTGCGCCGATTAACGCGTTTTATCAGCCGAGCATTAGTGTTACGTTGGGCGAGGCTGAGATCAGTCTTGCGTTTGAATCTAAATATTGCCACACCGCGGGGGCTGTTCATGGTTCGGTTTATTTTCATTTATTAGATAGCGCAGCTTTCTTTGCAGCGAATTCGCTCGAGCGCGATTTTTTTGTGCTTACCACTTCGTTTACGACGTACTTGACCCGACCAGTATCTGAAGGTGCAATGCGAGCAGTTGGTAAGGTGGTTAATCAGACTAAGTCGCAGTTCATTGTTGAGGCTATCGCCTATAATGCTGAGGATAAAGAAATTGCGCGAGGCAGCGGCATTTTTGTTCGCGGAAAGACGCGATTGTCAGACGTGCTAGGTTACAGTATTTAGGACTTGCTATTTAAAAGACTTTTTAATTATACTGTATAAATATACAGTTAATACAGCTGAGAGTCTTTAACCCCCAGATAGCCGGTCGATCGTTGTTACGCCCATGAAAGTTACCTTAATAGAAGTAAGTAAAAAATCACAAGCCATTGATATACCTTTATATTCATCGAGTGTTCAAGCGGGGTTTCCTAGCCCTGCCGACGATTATGTTGAAGCAAAAATTGACCTCAATAAGCATATTATTAAGCGTCCGGCAGCCACTTTTTTTGCCCGTGCTAACGGCAGTTCGATGATGCAAATAGGTATTTTAGACGGTGACTTGATGGTGGTTGACCGATCGGTCAAGCCTGAGCAGGGGGCCGTAGTGATTGCGCTAATTCATGGTGAGATGACCTGCAAAATACTCGACAAACACCGCAAACGCTTGTTGTCGGCTAACGATCAATTTCCTCCTATTGCCATCGCTGATGACGCTGAATTATTTATTGAGGGCGTAGTGACGCATTCGCTACGTTATCATCATGTACGCGTTAGTTGATGCTAATAGTTTTTATGCCAGTTGCGAGCAGATTTTTAGACCAGAATTACGCGATAAGCCTGTTATTGTTTTGAGCAATAATGATGGCTGCATTGTCGCGCGTAGTCGTGCTGCAAAGGCGTTAAATATTCCCGATTTACAACCTTATTTTAAGATAAAGTCTTTATTGGCAAAGCATCAAGTGCATGTCTTTAGCAGTAACTATGAATTGTATGCTGATTTGTCGAGCCGAGTGGTGGCGGTGCTAGAAGAGTTTACGCCGCAGTTAGAAGTTTATTCAATCGATGAAAGTTTTTTATCGTTGGACGGCTTTTCAGTTGACTGGCGTGACTATGGCTTGCAGATCAAGCAGCGCTTATGGCGAGATATTCGCATGCCGGTATGCGTGGGCATGGGTCAAACGAAAACCTTAGCGAAGCTGGCTAACCATATCGCAAAAAAATCAGCAAAGTTGCAAGGTGTTTGTATATTAGAAACGGTTGATGATTGGCATGCAGTATTTAAGAAGTTGCCTGTGAATAAGGTGTGGGGTGTAGGTGCGCGATTAGCAAAGCGATTACATCGACTTGATATATATTCTGTTTATGATCTTAAGATAGCGAATGCTAAACACATACGCCGTCAATTTGGTGTGACGCTTGAAAGAACGGTTGCAGAGTTAAATGGGGAGCGTTGCATGAATGTCGACACTCAGCCGGGCCATAAAAAACAAATCTATTCAACGCGATCGTTTGGTCAAAAAATCCAACAGTTGTCCGATTTGCAACAAGCCATTAGCCAATATGCGAGTACCGCCGCGGTCAAGTTGCGAAAACAAAAAAGCGTAGTGAAAACTATCGTTGTTTTTATTCAAACATCGCGATTTATTGACGATGCCTACTCAAACACGATAACCATTGCTTTGCCGTATCCTACTAATAATAGCTGCACTATTATTGCAGCAGCTAAGCAGGGCGTGGCTCAGCTGTATCGACCGGGTCTTGCTTATGCTAAGGCAGGTATCGGTTTGGTTGAGCTGGATGATGCTGGTTCGACACAGTTGAATTTCTTTAACCACTATCAATCAGCTAAATCACTGAAGCTGATGGCGGTGGTTGATCAATTAAATCATCAGCAACAGCAGATTTTTTTTGCCAGCAGCGGTATTGACCCTTTTTGGCAAATGCAACGACAAATGAAGTCGCCGTCTTATACAACAAGCCTGCAACAAATACCTGTAATAAAAATAACTTAACATGGCAGCAGGCTAATTAACTCTAGGGTAATTGAGCGCATTTATGGGCATCTGGTCTCAAAAAAGTGAGGGTAGATCTAATTTGTAGGTAAAATTTGTAAAATAATAAGTTCCTGATACATTTTGATACAAGTTGGTTAACCTTTAAGATAATTCCACTTCAATGTTGGATTATATTGGTCGAGTCAAAGCTATCAATGATTCACGATAAGCTTGTGTATTGCTAGCTATCAAAAATGGGTCTAACTCAACAGGAAAAATGAGATGCGCTATCTAATGGTGGTTTTAATGAGCCTATTGTTAACCGCTTGCGGCAGTGGTTCGAGTTCGTCATCGGATAATAATGGCAGTCGTGTCGATGCGAGCCAAGCATTATTGGTTCCGGTTGAAAATTCCGAACAGTTTGCTGAGAAGATACAAGCAGGGCTTTCTGACGGATTACTTGAGACGAGGGTGGCCTTTGATGCGATTGCCATGTCCTCGACAGCAGAAGCTAACCCAGTTGGATTTACGACGACCTATACCTTAGAGCCTAATATTGATGAACATGATTTTGCTAAATACGACGGCGAGCATTTATTTATTGCGCCGAGTAATAGTCAAAGAGATACCTGCTGTGTTGTGATTTTTGATGATGCGATTGAGCCGAGTAATAACAATATTGATACAGCTGACGCGTCCATAACTCCGCCAACAGAGAGTAGCCCGCGCAGTATTCGTATTTTGGCGACAGATGCAGCTAACGCTGAGGCGAGTGAGGTGAGCCGTATCGCTTTAGAAGACGGTCAAACGGTCGAAGGTTTATATGTGGATGATGGCCAGTTAGCCGCTATTAGCGTCTCTGGTTGGTGGGGTGTGTTTGGTGATGCTTTTCGCTGTATTGATTGTTGGCGTGAGCAAACGACAGAGCTTTCTTTGTATGATATTAGTGATGTAAATTCGCCAACGCTAGACTGGCACTTATCGTTGGAAGGTGGGTTTGTTAGTAGTCGTAAAAAAGGTGATATTGTTTATTTAGTGGCGCGCCATACACCATCAATAAGTGGGTGGAAGTACAGCTCTTCTGAAACGGTCAATGAAGAAAATCAGGTGTTAATCGATAATTTGGATAATAGTAGTTTACTGTTACCAGCGGCTAAAATAAACGGTATAACCGTCAATGATGTCTTTAAAGAGCAGGACTGTTTAGTCATTAGTGAGCAACATGTGCTTGCCCCCGCCAACACAAGCGCTTCAACGATGACAATGATAGTGGCAGTAAATATAGCCGAAAAGTCGATCGTCAATACGGCTTGCTATCTTGAGTCAACAGCAGGCATTTATGTCAGCGAGAATGCAATCTACCTTACTCAATCAGTTTACACAGACTCAGAATATAAGACCTTAGTTCACCGATTTTCGTTGTCTGAGTCACTGGCTTATACCGGCTCAGGGGCAGCGCAAGGGCTGCTTGGCGGTTCAGGTGATGTTGATTTTCGTATTAATGAGTATAAAGGTTATCTCCGTTTAGTCACGTCTAACTGGACTGATAATAATAATGATCGACGAGATCATTATTTATCGGTACTCGATGTACAGTCAGACACTTATGATATGGCTGTAGTAGCAACGTTGCCAAATGAGCAGTTCCCAGCCGATATTGGTAAGCCCAACGAAGACTTGTACGGCGTTCGTTTTTTTGGTGATACTCTTTATTTAGTGACGTTTGAACGGACCGACCCATTGTATGTTTTAGATTTAACGCAAGCCACTAACCCGATGATAATGGGCGAGCTAGAGGTCACTGGCTTTTCAGACTTCTTACACCCAATAAGTGATGAGTTGCTACTAGGGCTTGGCCAAGATGAAGAAGGCTTCGTCAAGCTAGAGTTGTTTAATGTTGAAGATCTTAATGATCCCTACTCGTTGTCTGCTATGAGCTTGGGCGCTGAGGGTACGGCAAGCACTTCATCTGCGCGGTATAATCGTCATGCTTTTACATACCAAATAATAAATGACAGTAGTGATCGTTTTTCAGTGCCGGTGAGAATAAATAGCCTTTCCGATCACCAATACCAGTTATTCCTGTTTAGTCTTGATAAGAAGGATACGCCGCATGATGCTGAAATTAACGCGATTGGCCGCATTAAAGATAATATAAATAATAGCTGGCGCGGCGATCGTCAGCGCGCATTCTTTAATGATGATTCAGTGTATTTCATTAATGATGATGACGTTTGGTCGACGCTTTGGAGTGAGCCTAATACTCAAAAGGGCCCGTTTTAGCCATGTCAAAAGTGCCACCAATGAATATCAGAAGTGTCAAAGGTATTCGTTTGGTATCAGCTAAAGATTAACAAACGGATAGGCTGCAGTTTCGACGGCCTAGTCAACTAGCAGAGCATTCATAATCCGCGTAACATAACTCCACTGTTTGTAGTTAAGTAGCCTCTAACGGCTATGTCATATAGCGGAGTTTACCATGTCAAAATGCCCCTTCCACAATATACGCGACCCAGATTTTTATACGCCTGGCCATCACCATGAAAAGCTAGTAGAAATGCGTGATGCTGCCGATGCACCGATAGTGAAAGTTGATGACCCTATCCGTGGCGAACCTTATTGGGTGGCAATGGATCGAAAAACTTCTGATTATATTTGTAAGAATCCGTTGATATTTTCTAGCGAAGAAAAATCATGCATTCCTAAAGAATTTGACGAGTTTGCCCTTGAGTCTCAAAAGCTGATGCTGGTTAACATGGATCCACCTCACCATCAAAAATATCGACGCATTGCGCGTAATGCATTTACGCCTAGAGCAGTTGAAGCTTATCATGATACATTTGAAATTTATGCCAAGCAGATTGTTGACGCAGTGTCTGCAAAAGGTGAATGTGAATTCATTACCGAAGTCGCTGCCGAACTGCCATTGATGGCAATACTTGATTTAATGGACGTACCGAAGGAAGACCGAGCGAAATTCTTTACTTGGACGAATGAAATGTTCTTTCAAGAAGATGAAGATATTGGCGGTGAAGATCCAGAAGCGAAAGCGATGGAAGCTTCTGCGAACATATATCTTTATGCCGGTGAACTAGCTCGAAAGCATGCCGAGGCACCGTTAAATAATATTGTGGGTGCTTTGCTTGATGGTAAAGTCAATGATGAGCATCTTACTGAGGATGAGTTTCAAGCCTTCTTTTTAATGCTAATAGCGGCGGGAAATGAAAGCACTCGTTCGGTTACGGCTCACGGTATGCGCTTGCTAATTGAGAATCCAGATCAGTTACAAAAGCTCATTGACAATCCTGAATTGATTCCTGACGCCTGCGAAGAAATGCTTCGGTATAATCCTGCATTTATCCAGATGCAGCGAACAGTTATGGAAGATGTTGAGTACGAAGGAGTGCAGATGAAAAAAGGCGAGTTGATCATGCTGAACTGGCATATTATTAATATGGATGCTGATTTATTTGAATCACCATTGCAATTTAATGTAACTCGTGCCCAAGATATTCCATTGCAGCGAGAACACAGGGCTTTTGGTAATGGTGAGCATTTCTGTCTGGGCGCGCATTTGGCAAGGCTCGAATTGCATATTATGTTTAAAGAGTTATTGCCTCGATTACGAAATCCACAGTTCGCACAACCGGTTCAATATGTTAGGGATAATCTAGTGAATGGCATTAAAGAAATGCAGATCACGTTTGATCCAGAAATCATTGAAAATGTAGCTTAGTCAAAATAACGGACTCGTTATGTGCGACTACATTCGAGTCATTTTGGCCGTTTGGCAATAAACAGTTAACGTGCAAAACGGGTATTGCCGTTAAAAAAAAGTACGATTAAAAAATTAAATTATTGAGGATTATGTGAGAAAAATCACTGGCTTTTTAGTATCAATTTTAAATCCATTTTGCCAAAAAACATTGCATTGGATTTTTTCTCGGTGTAAAAACACCTTATTAATATGTTATTTCACAATTATTGGTGGATCCCCATTGGCATTCGCCGATGTCTGCACAGACACTGTGTCAATTATTGATCCTGCACCGCTGGTGAATGGATGGGGTTTAAATAAAGAGAATCATCGGTTTGTTACACAGGCCAGTGCTGGCGTGAGGCCTGACTTATTGAATGATTTAGCGGTTAAATGGGTGTTCGCTGTTGCTGACACAGATGCGCCTCATACTCAGCCATTAATCACTTCAAACACCGTTGTAATTGGTGATGGTTCTGGCGGTGTCTACGCCTTAGACCGCGACACTGGTTGCGAGCGATGGCGATTTGACGCGGGCAGTGTGGTGCGCACAGCCATACGTTATATCCAAACAGAAAAGCATCATTTAGTGAGTTTTGGTACTTTAGAGGCAGACGTATTTGCTCTTGATATCATGACGGGTGAGCAGCGCTGGCGTGTGAAAGTGGGTGAGCATCCACAAGCGATGGTGACGGGTTCTAGTGTTGACCATGAAGGTATTATTTATCAACCGATTTCTTCATGGGAAGTTTTTTGGTCATTAAACCCTTTTTATAGCTGTTGTGATTTTCGTAGTTCAATCGTCGCCATGGATGCATTGACTGGGAAAATATTATGGCGCAGTTATACCATTGACGAGCCAGCAAAAGTCACCAAGCCTAGACTTATCTTTGGTGATCGAAGAGGGCCATCAGGTGCGCCTGTCTGGTCACAACCAGCTATTGATGTCAAAAGGAACCGCCTTTACGTTGGTACCGGTGAAAATTATTCAGCGCCGGTCACCGACACCAGTGATGCGATTCTGGCATTTGATCTCACTACCGGTGAGAAAGTGTGGAGTCAACAATTTTTAACTGGCGATGCGTGGACTGCTGCCTGCGCTTCACCTTTAGATGCTAATTGCCCTGAAGAGGATGGTCCCGATTTGGACTTCGGCGCTCCCCCTATTTTGGTAACCTTAGGGAATAAAGATTATATTTTAGCGGGTCAAAAAAGCGGTGATGTTTACGCCTTAGATCCAGATAATAATGGTCAAAAACTGTGGGGATACAAAGCAAGCAATGGGGGTATGGCGGGCGGCGTTCATTTTGGTATGGCGATTAATGAAACCCGCGGTGCCTTGTATGTGCCCATCAGTGATCGCGATGTGGGTATTATTGGTGAAAATCCGCCGGGCAAACCCAACCCTTCTCTGCACGCGCTCGATATTGTTTCAGGAGAGCCAATATGGACAGTGCCAGCGCCAGGTAATTGTCTTGATAAGGATAAAAATAAACCCATTAAAGACTGTCACGTAGGCTTGTCAGCGGCAGTGACCGTGACGGAGGATATTGTCTTTGCGCCATCACTTGATGGTCACCTTTATGCTTTTGCGGCAAGTAATGGAGAGCTTTTATGGTCTTATAATACGGTACGTGACTATTCAGCGGTTAACGACATTGATGCAAGTGGCGGGGCAATAGATTTAGGTGGTGTGTATCTTGAAGGTGGTCAATTATTTGTGAGTTCGGGTTATGGTCAAATCGGCCAATTATCTGGCAATGCATTTATTGTCATGGAAGTCCCATCAGTCCACCAGGAGAAAAAGTAAGCATGTTTGATCATTCTCTTCGAGTAGCCGTTATTGGTGCGGGACCTGCAGGCATTGCAGTCGGTCATGAATTACTGCAGCAAGGTTTTGATAATATCACCTTATTTGAAAAGTCCGATGCGGTGGGTGGCACATGGCATCTTCACACCTACCCAGGCTTAGCTTGTGACCTTTGGGCGCATTCTTATACTTTTGCTTCTCGTCCGAACCCTGATTGGAGTGCTAGCTTTGTTGAGCAACCAGAGATAGAGCAATATTTACAGCGAAGTTGTACCGACTTCGGCCTTGATCCTTACGTAAAATTGAACACTAAAATCACTAATGCTGAATTTAGCTCAAACGGCACATGGTTGTTGACCAGTGAAGCCCAAGAGACGTTCACCTTTGACGTAGTCATCAATGCAATGGGTAATCAGCATACTGCGGCTTATCCAAATGTCGAAGGCATGGATAGCTTTAATGGTGACAGTTGGCATGGTACTCGCTGGAACCACGATGTTGATTTGCAGAACAAACGTGTTGCTATTATTGGTTCAGCTGCCAGCGCTATTCAAGTTGTGCCTGAATTAGCGAAGCAGGTCGGGTATTTAACTGTCTTGCAGCGAACGCCTAACTGGATAATGGCGCGTGGTAGAAAGTTTTATTCTAAAAAATTAATCACGATGCTTAATTTGATCCCAGGTCTAGTAAATATTTATCGTCGCGTTCAAAGCTATATGATGAGCTTTACCGTTGAGGGTGTTACCCTCGGCCATAAGCGAATGGATCAGTTTGAGACGATAGCTAAAGATTACCTTCATGAAGTGATTAAAGATCCTGTTATGCGTAAAACCTTAACGCCTAATAGCCGATATGGTTGCAAGCGAGGTTTGGTGTCAGATGATTTTTATCCCGCTTTACTGCGTGACAATGTTGAATTGGTTGCTGAGGGGTTAAAAACTGTCAGACCTGAAGGGATCACAACAGCTTGCGGTAAAGAGATTGACGTTGACGTAATTATTTATTGCACGGGATATCGGATTCTCGATTATGATCGGATTAACGTAATCGGTTTAGAGGGCAAATCGTTAGCAGCTCAAATGGCGCAATCGCCAACCGCTTATATGGGTATTGCAGCTGTAGACTTTCCCAATTATTTTTTTGCAGCTGGCCCTAATGGCCTGGCTATTAATGCATCATACTTTGTTAACGTTGAGCGCAATGCAAAAACCATTGTTCGTTTACTTAAGCAAAAGCAACAGGCAGGTATCAATGCCTTGATGGTTAAGCAAACGGTCAGTGACACTTACAACCAAGCCTTAGCATTGCAGTTTAGTCGATTCTCTTGGGGTGCTTCAAATTGTAATAGCTATTATCGGACAGCGACAGGGCATGCACCCTTCTTATTTCCGGGCAGTTTTAAAGAGTATAATGCGTTACACAATCAATGCAGCCTAAATTCCTTCGAGGCAGTTTAGCTGTTGTTAGCCTGCAGTTAAAGATTAGTGACTTACATGACGCGCGAAACATTCATTCAAACCGATTAAAGAGACAGTATTATGGCATGGGATTTTCAGACAGATCCAGAATTTCAAAAAAAACTCGATTGGGCTAATGACTTTGTTATAAATGAATTGATTCCATTAGAGCCTTTATTGGGAGTCTTTAGTGATGAGGTTTGGCAGCAAGAAATTCTTAAGCCATTAAAACAAAAAGTCAGGGATCAGGCCTTGTGGGCTTGCCATCTTGAAAAAGAATTAGGTGGTCAGGGTTATGGTCAGTTACCTTTGGCATTAATGAATTTGGTAACGGGTCGCTGTCCTTTTGCCCAAGAAGTGTTTGGCAATATGGCGCCTGATTCTGGCAACGCAGAATTATTAGCTGAAGGCGGAACCGAAGCGCAAAAAGAAAAATGGTTATGGCCTAATTTACGTGGTGATATTCGCAGTAGTTTTGCAATAACTGAGCCTTGGGTGGCGGGTACAGACCCCACTCAAATTCAAACAACCGCCATATTAGACGGCGATGAGTGGGTGATTAATGGACGGAAGTGGATGATCACCAATGCGTCGCGTTCAGACTTTATTATTTTTATGTGCGTCACTGATGCCGAAGCACCTGTCCATCAGCGCTGTTCAATGATCGTGGTAGAAAAAGGTACGGCAGGAATGGATGTCTTTCGTGACATTCCTACAATGCACCATCCGGTTGAAAGTTTTGGTGAGTTAGGTGGTCATGCCGAAATAATACTAGACAATGTTCGCGTGCCACGCGATAACTTAATTGGTGAAGTCGGTGGTGGCTTTATTTTATCACAGGTTCGTTTAGGGCCAGGTCGTATTCATCATGCGACACGATGGTTAGCTGAAGCAGAGCGAGCGTTTGACATGCTTTGTGAAAGAGCGCAATCACGTTTTTCATTTGGTAAGCCATACAGTAAACATCAGATGATTCAAGAATACATCGCTGATTCACGCATCGACATTGAGACGGCGAAGTTGCTTACTTTAAATGCGGCTTGGAAGATGGATCAAGTTGGCCATCATGGTGCCCGTGCTGAGATAGCCATGGCGAAAGTTTATAATGCTAAAGTGCTATATAACGTGGTTGATCGAGCTTTACAGGTGCATGGCTCGCTGGGCTACAGCTGTGATATGCCGTTAGAGTTGATGTATCGATCTGCCAGAATGGCACCTTTAGTTGATGGCGCCAATGAAGTGCATAAAGTGACTATTGCTAAGTCTGAATTGAAACGGTATACGCCGGTTGAAGGTTGGCCGTCGGAGCATGTGCCAACCCGCAAAGAGGCGGCACTAAAACGATTTGAACACTTGCTTGAAGCCAGTAATTAGCGATGGAAGATACGTTTAATATTGACCTTTCTGCATTAGAACAATGGTTTGATAATCATTTAGGTGGTCATCAGGGCATTACTATAGAGCCAATAAAAGGTGGTGGATCCTGCGAATTGTTTTCTATTCAACGCGGCGCTAACCGTTGGGCAATGCGGCGTGCGCCTTTAAATACAGTGTCTAGTTCTGCCCATGATGTGTTGCGTGAATTTGCTATTATAAATGCCATGCAGGGTGTTGGGCTGCCAGTACCCACGGTCTTAGCGGCACAAGATCGAGGTGCTATTACTGATGCCGCTTTTTACATTATGGAATACATCGATGGTGAAGTGATTCGTCACGGCTTACCAAAACAGTACATCGCTAGCCCAGCCACACAAGTCGTCATTGGCGAACAATTAATTGACGCATTGGTTGAGTTGCATAATTTTGAATGGCGCGGCACTGAGCTTGAAAGATTAGCTAACCCCGATGCTTTTTTACCACGCCAAATTGATCGTTGGTTAAATCAGTTTTCTAGCTATCAAGGCGGCAGAGACTTACCTTTAGTCAATAGTCTTGCACAATGGCTCCGAGACAGTATTCCTGATCAGGGCGATTTAACGGTCATGCACGGTGATTATAAATTAGATAATGCTATGTTTAGTCATAGTGTGCCGCCAACGTTATTACGGATTGTTGATTTTGAAATGACTACAGTCGGTGACCCTTTGGTTGATTTGGCTTGGGCAATGATATTTTGGCCAGAGGAGGGTAATCTAATTGCGATTGCTGCTCCTAACGCTAAACGCGGTATGGACGCAGATTATTGTCAATCGCCAGACCAATTAATCGAACGGTATGCTCATGCAACGGGCAGAGATATGTCGCGTTTTCAATGGTATCAAGTATTTGCCGCTTGGAAATTAGCTGTCGTTCTCGAAGCTTCTTACACCCAATTTTTAGCCGGTAAATCTAAGAACCCTAGCCATGAGTTTTTTGGCTTCGTGACAGATCAGCTATTGATTCGTGCCGAGCGTTTTGCGGCGGCTAACACTTAGCTGGCTATGACCCCTTTTATACGTTGGAGAACAATATGAATGATCTGTTTGACGTGAGCGGCAAGGTAGTCATGATTACCGGCGGCAGTCGCGGACTGGGCAAAGCCATGGTGATGGAGTTTGCGCAGCGTGGTGCAAAACTAGTTATAGCCAGTCGTAAGCTCGAGGAGTGTCAGAAGGTTGCTGCTGAGGTTATCGCTGGTGGTGGGCAAGCTTTGGCATTAAGTTGTCATGTCGGGCAGTGGGATGCTTTGCCAGCGGTGATTGATCAAGTGACGAATCACTTTGGCCGTATTGATGTATTGGTTAATAATGCGGGCATGTCGCCGGTTGCTCCCTCTTTATTAGAAACCAGTGAATTATTATTTGATAAAATCATTGACGTTAATTTAAAAGGCCCAACACGGCTAACGGCTTTGGCAGCAACCAAGATGGCTGAAACGGGTGGCGGCAGTATTATTAATATAAGCTCGGTTGCATCGTATAAACCCAGTGCTTTGACGACGGTTTACAGCGCAGCAAAAGCGGGTTTAAATGCTTTAACGGCGGCCAGTGCGCAAGAATATGCATCCCATGGCGTGCGAATTAATTGTATTGTCTGCGGCACATTCGATACCGACGCGGCTGCTGGTTTTGTTCGTAACCCCGACAGCTTGCCTTATGTCATTGAGCCGATCGCATTAAATCGCGTTGGTGAGCCGGAGGAAGTAGTCGGTGCTGTCATTTATTTTGCTTCTGCTGCCTCAAGTTATACGACCGGTACTTGCATGACGATCGATGGCGGCGTGCGTCCTTAGGTAAAGAATTGCCTCAAAAAAAAAAGATAAGAGATTATTATGGCTAAGGTAAGTTTTGCAGAGATTGAAACGGCGCGGTCGGCGCTATTGGCAGCAGATGCTTTTTTTGAGCTTGAGCAGGTCACCACGCCTCGCGGTACTTTCAATGCTTATAAGCATGCGCCTAAGAATCTAATTGAGCTTCTGTCGGCGGGTCGTGCACACGGTGACGCCACCTTAATTGTGTATGAAGATGAGCGCTGGACATTTAATGAATTTTACCAAAAAGTCGATAGCTTGAGGTGCTGGCTAGTAAATGAAAAACAAGTCAAAAGCGGTGATAGGATAGCTATTGCGATGAGGAATTATCCTGAGTGGCTAGTTGCATTTACTGCAAGTGTACTGTCGGGGGCGATAACGGTGCCTCTTAATAGTTGGGGTAAAGCGGATGAATTGCAGCATGGGATAGCTGACTGCGAACCGGTGGTGTTATTTTGTGATCAGGAGCGCTATGATTTCGTTGCATCAAATGCAAACAATATGACAACTGATTTAATCGTTGCGCGGTCTGAAAATATTGAGCAATCAGCGGCAATAAAGCTTGATTCTCTATTACTCGAGACCGAAGGATTTCCAGCGATCGCTGAGGTTGAAACCGATTCAACCGCTTTAGTTTTATACACCTCAGGCAGTACGGGTTATCCCAAAGGCGTTATCTTAACTCACCGCACCATGGGTCAATGCTTGATGAATATGTATTACGTGGGCGCATTGTGTTCACAGTTTGCCGACCCAGCCATGGACAAGTTTGCCAGCAACGCGCCTTGTAACCTCATTACCGTGCCGCTATTTCATGGCACCGGATTATGGGGTGGCTTCTTTGTGCCGCTGCAAATGGGCGGTAAGGTCGTGTTAATGTATAAGTGGGATGCCAAAAAAGCTTTATCGCTCATTGATCAAGAGCAAGTGACATTAATTGGCACCGTACCGGCTATCGTTCGCTCGTTATTAAAAGATTCCGATTTTGATCGCTATAACACTGAGACACTCTGCCGCGTTAGTATGGCGGGCTCATTAACGCCTCATGACTTGCCTGCACTGATTCATGAAAAGTTGGGCTATGTTTCACGCTCAACGGGTTGGGCGATGACTGAAACCTGCTCCATCGGCTCATCGATGGGTGATCGAATATATGACGACAGGCCCGACAGCGCCGGTTTGATCTCGCCGATTGTTGAGTTACGTATGGTCGATGAGCAAGGCAATGTGGTGGCCGACGGTGACGAGGGTGAAATCGAGTGCAGCGGCGTGACCATGACACCCGGTTATTGGCGAAGGCCTGATGCGACCGCCGAAATCTATCATGATGGCTGGTTGCGCACCGGTGATGTGGGTCGTTTAGATGAAGAGGGGTTCCTGTATATTACGGGTCGCGTTAAAGATATTGTCATTCGCGGGGGTGAAAATATATTTCCTGGCGAAATTGAAGACGTCGCTTATTCCCACGAGGCAATTGAAGAGGTTTGCGTCTTTGGCGTGCCCGATGAAGAATTGGGTGAAGTGTTGGCGATGGTTTATTTTTCTCCCCATAAGCATGTGACGCAGACTGAACTCGAGACCTTTATAAGCGATCATTTGGGTGCATTCAAAGTGCCAAAATATATCTCGGTATCTGAGCAGTCCCTACCGCTTAATATCAGTGGTAAAATTGATAAGCGAAAAATACGTGAATTATTTCTATCACAGACATTAAATTAATCAATATTTTATAGGCGTTTAAAACGCAGTGTTTAAAAATAAATATGTATCAGGCGTTGTGTCCCGTGATTTTTTGCTTTTAGCAAGCGAGCAGAATTCTTCTATTATGACCCTTAATAAATAACCTCGATAAGTCATTCAAAAGGTTATGGTTACTTTTTTAAAACGAAAATACAGTGCGGTAGTCGTTAATCTGTTGAGTATTAGCCACGCCAATAAAGCTTCTTGTTTTTAAAAGTAGTGTTCGAGCGTCGTTAGACTCTTTTTAAAGCATGAATTTTTTTTTGCGAAAAGACCCCTTTTATTTAGCCACTTAAAGGCATTCACCGTGAGCTGCCTTTAGTGTTAAAGGGTCGCCAAGGCTGAGGCTAAATAATTAAGTGAGGTCTCTCTGCATCAAGACGTATATCTTCTTTAGCAAGACCGGCAGCTTCAGCAAGGCGCATACCCCTGTCAGAGATAAGCGATAACAACCAACGTCTGTCATCGTTTATCTGTTTTGACCGTCTTTGGATTAGCTTAAGCGTACCCACAGGAATAGGCTTGCGATCTTTAGCGTCATCAAGCTCAGGAAAGAAAACCTTAGAGCCAGGGTTGCGACAATTAAACCCTTGCTCAGACAGCGTTAAGTTGATGATTGATCGAATGGTAGAGAAGTTCCTTTTAACAGATGCAACCGTTAAGCCTCTCTCAAGAGAATAATCTTTATAAGCTGCTGCATCTGTTAAGCGGTACTGATCGATGGGTTTATCCCCTAATACATCAACCACTGCTTTGATATTCTTCTTGGCACCTCTATGAAACGTTGAGGCCTTATTGCTGCCCTTAAGCCTGAGATAGGTATCAAGTGCTTCAAATAGCAGGGGCGCTGCTGAGGGCTTCACCGCTTTGTCCTTAAGAAACCTTAAGGCAGGGTTGTCCATAGTAGAGAGCCGCAGCGCCATCCAGTAATCGTCAAGCTTTTGATTAATAGACTAAACAGCGTTGGCTGCATAATGAGGCGAGCGTGTTTTCAAGCACAGTTGAATACGATTCGTTGAATAATGCTCACGTAAATCGACAGGCACGTGCCGACTAAAGTAACACGTGGTGTCTTTTACAAAGCAATAAGAAGGCACAATTTTGTCGACTATAATGTCTACCCAAACACTCAAATTCTAAAGGGAATGCTTGGGTATTAAAGGTAGCTTAAGGAATCTTGTGTATTTGGTGCCCAGAAGAGGACTTGAACCTCCACGCTCTTGCGAGCACTAGCACCTGAAGCTAGCGTGTCTACCAATTTCACCACCTGGGCATTGCTGTCGATGGTTTTGCTAAATAATGTATTGATGGGTCGAGCACTTTAACGATCGTAAGCATAACTGTCAATTTTGTTGTGTCAATTATACCCTCTTCATCGACCATTTATGCCGGCTAGCCGTTGTTAGTGGTAAGGTAGGCACTGCGATTGATTATAATTGAATATTATTGAGGTACTTGTGGCTAAACGCCCTAAACAAACCAGTCCAGTCAATGACCCCCATGCCGAACGTGAGTCGAGTCAATATGACCATCCTATTGCGAGTCGTGAACATTTACTAAGTCTTATTGAGCAACAAGGGCCATTGACGCGTCGACAAATATTGAATCAGTTGGCGATAAAAGGTCAGCAAGGCCGAGAAGCACTGCGTCGTCGGCTTAAAGCCATGGAGCGCGATGGCCAGTTGACTTTTCGTAAGCACGACGAGTGTTTTTATATACCGGACCCGAATGCCATGCTGAGTGGAAAAATTGATGCCCATCGCGATGGCTACGGTTTTTTACTGCTGGCTGATCAAGAAGATATCTACCTTAATGAGCGCGAAATGCGTCAGGTCTTTCACGGTGACGAAGTGCTGGTGACCCCCATTGGTCGTAGTCGACGAGGGGGTATTGAAGGTAAAATTGAAAAAGTTGTGTCGCGTGCATACTCTCACATTGTCGGACGAATAAATCGTGAAGCCCAAGGTTATTTTGTCGTGCCTGATAACCCGCGTATTGGCCAAGATATTTTACTACCCAACGGGGTCGATGGCTTCGATGTTGATATTGGTGACTACGTCACGGTCGCGATTGAACAATACCCAACGATTCATCGAGCCGCGCAGGGCGTCATAGATGAAGTGCTTGGCAGCGCATTAGCGCCAGGGCTTGAAATTGATTTAGCGATTCGCTCGTTTGATATTCCACACCAATGGTCAGAGGCATCGCTGGCGCAGGCCAATGCTTTAGCTGATGAGCCTGAAGAGCAAGACAAGATTCATCGTGTTGATTTACGTGAACTTCCCTTAGTCACGATCGACGGTGAAGATGCCCGTGATTTTGACGATGCCGTTTATTGTGAAACGCAAGCCGACGGTGGCTTCCGCTTATGGGTGGCCATTGCTGATGTTTCGCATTACGTACCTGTCGATAGTGCGTTAGATCAACAGGCGTATGAACGTGCTACCTCCGTGTATTTTTCGGGCCGCGTAGTGCCGATGTTACCTGAAGCCATATCCAATGGCTTATGCTCATTAAAGCCAGAAGTTGATCGGCTCTGTATGGTTTGTGAGTTAGATATCAATGCCAGTGGTGAGGTACGCCAGCAACAATTTTATGAGGCGGTGATGCATTCGCATGCGCGATTAACGTATAACGAAGTCGCTGAAGCACTCGGCTTGGTTGATAAGTCACCTCGTGCAGGTCTTATGCAACGGTTGGAGCGCTTGACACCCCATTTACAGAGCCTCAAGGCACTCTTTCTTTGTTTGCGTGAGGCACGAGTTAAGCGCGGTGCAATTGACTTTGAAACGACTGAGACACAAATCATTTTTAACGCCGATAGAAAAATTGAAACGATTGAACCGATAGTTCGTAATGACGCACATAAAATCATTGAAGAGTGCATGTTGTGCGCTAATGTGGCTGCGGCTAACTTTTTAGACTCTCAAGATCGGTCGGTACTTTTTCGAGTACATGCGCCACCAAAAGAACAAAAGTTAGAAAATTTACGTTTATATTTGGGTGAATTAGGCTTGAGTCTTGGCGGTGCATTAAAGCCCGAGCCTCAACACTATCAAGCCTTAATGCAGCAAATTAAGGGTCGCGACGATGCCCATTTGATTCAAGTGATGCTATTGCGCTCAATGAATCAAGCGATGTATCAACCTGATAATGAGGGTCACTTTGGTTTAGCTTATCCGGCGTATTTGCATTTTACTTCCCCCATTCGACGCTATCCCGATTTGTTAGTTCATCGGGCTATACGCAGTATTGTCCGCAGCCGAAAAGCTTGCGATCAAGTCAGGCGAGTGGCTGGAGCAAAGGCGATCGCAAAAAAGCACATTTATCCCTACGATGAAGCGCAGATGGTCACAGCGGGGCTTCACACATCAATGGCTGAACGTCGAGCTGATGATGCTACTCGCGATGTTATGGCATGGCTCAAGTGCGAATATTTACAAGAGCGTCTTGGCGATCAACTCAGCGGAGTGATTACGGCGGTGACACGATTTGGCGTATTCGTTGAATTAGACGGTCTGTTTGTTGAAGGTTTAGTCCATATTAATAGTCTAGGTCAAGATTATTTTCGCTATGATCAAGCGCAGCAACGTTTAGTCGGTGAGCGGACTCAAGCCGCTTATCGCCTAGGTGATAAATTGCAGGTCATTGTCGTAAGGGTTGACCTTGACGAACGAAAAGTTGATTTAGAACTCAAAGATAATCAATCGCCACAGCGGACACGCGTAATAAAAAAATCACATTCGGAAAAAAAGCCGTCCGCTAAACGTTCTGGGCCTAAAAAGTCGGCCAGTAAGGGGCGCGCAAAGAAGACCGACAGTGGGCGATCAGCAAAGCACAAACGTGCCTCAAAGTCTCGATCAACCGCTGAGAGTTCGGCCAAACATCCGGCAAAGAGTAACACTCAGGCGGCGGCTAAACGGCAGGTCAAGAAAAAGACGAAAAAAAGGTAGGGCGCATGCGCAGGGTCGCATTCAATCATCGATGGGAACGTGATAACTGCGCGAGGACGTCGTTTAACGCAGGCCTACTTTTTTAAAGGCAAAAAAAACGCCGGCAGTGCCAGCGTTGAAATATGAGGTTATTACTAAACTTTGCCGAAGATCTCGGCACGTAAACAATGTGAAACGTTACGAGAATTGTATATAACCACATTACATTGATTGAAAACATGGGTCGCGAGGTCCCCTTACGAAATTTTTTTACATTTCAGCCTGTTAAAAAACCCGTGTTTTTTTAACAGCTGACTAATATTGCCGCTTATTTTGTTAAAATACCCATATTTATCAATGATATATAAAATACTCGCACGCTCTCCTGTACTCATTTACTGAATTTAATAATTAACTGAATATTTAATTATGTGTTTTTTTATTACAAAAAAAACACATGAGATCTCTTTTCAGGCCAATTTTTTACATATTGGGTTGTTTAGCTGGCCTAATCGCCCTTTGAAAAGGTGATTGACGGCTAAGGGCATCGTGATCAGGCATAGCGGGCTTTATGCTGTCCGTGCGAAAAACTGATCCAATGTAGCCGTGCATTCGAATACAAAGATGATACCAAAGCATGAAAGCCGTTGATTGAATATGATTGGAAATACACTAATAACATAATGAGATTATACAATGAGTAATTTGGATTATTTACCGTTTGATTGTGACAACCACTACTATGAATCCCATGACGCATTTACTCGACACGTTCCTAAAAACATGCAAGCTCGCTGTGTTCAGTGGGCAGAAATTAACGGTAGAATGCGGCACATTGTTGGCGGGCGCGTGGCCAATGCCGTGTCGAACCCAACATGGAATCCGATTGCTAAGCCGGGCGCAATATCAGCCTTTTTACGAGGCAATCCGGATAAACTAAAGCCCGAAGAATTAATGGGTGAATCAGAGCCTTTACCTGATTATTACATTAATAATCAGGCACGCGTTGAAAAATTAGATGAGCAAGGCCTCGACGCTATGTGGTTATTTCCCACTCTTGGGGTGCTTTATGAGGAGCTACTCAAGCATGACCCCGAAGCAGTAAAAGCTCAGTTTCATGGTTTTAATCGCTGGTTAGATGAAGACTGGGGCTGTAACTTCAAAGGTCGTATTTTCGCTTCACCCTACATTAGTTTATCCGATGTTAATTTTGCTTGCAGCGAATTAGAGTGGGCGATTGCGCGCGGTGCTCGTACCGTGGTGATGCGTCCTGCTGCAGTATGGACCGTCAATGACGGTGTACTATCACCTTCACACCCACATTTTGATCCTTTTTGGTCGCGTGTTAATGAAGCCGGGATTACTGTTGTGGTGCATGCGGCTGACTCAGGTTATACGACCCAGGGTTACGTTAACGATGGTTTTACCTCCAGCGGGTTAGGGGGGGCAATGTCACCAAACATTAAACACTTCAATATAGAACGGGCTGCCTATGACTTTTTAGCGACTTTGTGTTTTGAGCGCTTATTTGAGCGTTTTCCTAATGTTCGCATAGCGTCAATAGAAAATGGCGCAGAGTTCTTGCCGGATCTATTTCGTAAGCTGGGTCAATCGCGAGATCGTTTAGCGGTGACGGGTTACTACAAGGAAGATCCTGCTGACGTATTTCGAGAGCACGTCTGGATTAATCCATTTTGGGAAGATGATGTCTATGAAGTTGAAGCACTTATGGGCGCCGATCGGGTAATATTTGGTTCAGATTGGCCGCACATCGAGGGCATGCCAACACCGTTAGATTATCTGGCTGAGCTAACGCAGTTTGATGACACTAAAAAGCGGCTTATTTTGCGTGATAATGTCTTGGCGTTAAATGAATTAAGACCTGGCTAATATTCTATAGGCGCAGTTATTTAACTGCGCCGCCACCGTCTACAGAAAGCACTTGACCGGTAATGAATGAGGCGCGATCTGAACTCAAAAAGACAACCGCTTCGGCTATCTCATTTGGCTCACCTAAGCGATTCATCACAGCAGATTTTTTGAGACCTTGTTCCATTTCGGGTTGATCAATAAATAATTTTTCTACGCCAGGGGTCCGTATCACGCCTGGGGACACAGCATTAATACGAATTCCACGTTTACCGTACTCTGCAGCTGAGCTTTTAGTTAAAATATTTACAGCGCCTTTTGCTGCCGCATAAGCGGTATTATACGCATGACCTCGCAATGATGCATTGGACGAAATATTAACGATAGAACCGCCACCGTTATCAAGCATAACCGGCAACAATGCCTTCATGCAGAGCCATGTGTTAGTGGTACACATGGCAAAGGTTTCATCAAATACTTCTTTGCTGTATTCATGCGTTAAGCCGCTACCACGACTCAGAGCAGCACTGTTGCAGGCGATGTTAATAGGGCCATAATGGGCGACGGCATCGGTAACCATTTGTTGGACGGGGGCCTCTTCGCTAACATCGGTAAAAACAAAATGGGCTTCACCGCCAGCTTGCCTAATGTCAGCAACGGTTTGCAGGCCAGCATCGGTATTAAAGTCAGCGACAACGACGTTGGCGCCTTCTCTTGCATAGGCTAGACAAATTGCTTTGCCGATACCCATGCCGCCGCCAGTGACTAGGCCAACTTTAGCAGTTAATAATTTCGTCATACCGTGATCTCACTGAGCATTGAGTGAATCTAATTAACATCAAAATTTATTGGTCGGAGGCCGTCCACGAGTATGACCCCCATTGACCATCGCCTGAAGACACGCCAACGGTGATTTTTTTAACTTTGTTCTCAATAAAAAATTGATCTTGGTTAATCATTTGTTCAAGCACATAATAAGAAAATTCTTCAACAGTAGTATTACGGATATTCAACACTTTAGTATCATCGGCTACAAAATACATTGTTTCGTTATTAAAAGTAACTTCGTATTGCTCGTCGATATGTTGAATAGCAAGGTAAGGTGAATTGCCGGGCAGTAGGACATATTCGTCAAGTTGCTTGCAGATACTTCGGAGTCTTGATTTTATTTCTTGGTAATCAAAGCACATGCCGTTGTCGAACACCTCGGCAGTGACTTGGGCCCGCACCTTGAAATTATGACCGTGCAGGCGTTCACGATTGGTGGCTGAAAATATCGTAAAGTGCGCACAAGAGAACTTTAGATCCTCTTTGCTGATATCGATGGTAGTCAGTCTGTTTGACATGGTAGATCCTACATTGGCAAAGTATAATTGTATTATATACTGAAAATCACCTATCCATAGATCACTTATTAAAAGTTAAACCAGTGCTTTTCAGTTGTTAGGCATGACGGAACACCCGTTGAATTTGGAATAATATTGAAAATAACTTGGTTTTAGAGGGTGCATTGGATTAGCAGGTGATTGAAGCAGTTAATAATGACAAATAGTTCATTCGCTGAGACACGTTAAACCCTGAAGGTAATGCTTTAAATAAGTATGTAATAAAGCCGTTACAGGGCTAAGTAATAAGTATTTAAAATGCTAGACTACATCGATCATATCATCAAACAGGACGCAACTTATGGCAAGCACAGTAACAACTAGTTGTTTAAACGGCATTGGCCTTATCACCTTAAATCGGCCTGAGGCAATGAATACTTTAACTGGCGAGATGCTGACTGATTTAGGTGCGGCTTACTTGCAATGTGACCGTGATGACGCTGTTAAGGTCATTGTGTTAACGGGCTCAGGAAAGGCATTTTGTGCTGGCGCTGATTTAAGTGCTGGTGGCAATACGTTTGACAGCTCTGAGCGCAACGATGTTAACAGCTGCCCACTAGCTATTCAGGCATGGGAATTGCGAAAGCCCATTATTGCTGCCTGTAATGGTCATGCCGTTGGCGTTGGCTTAAGTATTGCTGCACAATGTGATATTCGTGTAGTTGCTAATGACAGTAAATACGGGTTTTTGCAGAATAGAAGAGGTGTTGTTACTGACTTTGGTATGACAGCATTGCTGCCTAAGCTTGTGGGTATGGAGGCAGCATTTGAGTTATTGGTCAGAGCGCCAAAACTAACCGGTGAAGAATTGAAAACGATAGGTTTAGCTAGTCGATCAGTCAGCCAAGGTCGCGTTTTAGAAGAGGCAATGTCGATTGCAAAAGACATGATTGACAACTGTTCCCCGCTAGTAATGGGTATGCACAAAAGACTGCTATGGGATAATAGCGATAAATCATTAGCTGATGCTATTAGTCATGAGAGTGATGGCTTAAACTACAGTATGCGTAAGCCCGATGCGCTTGAAGGCGGTGTTGCTTTTTTTGAAAAAAGAACTGCTGTTTGGCAGGCGACCATTAACAACGACTGGCCTGAATTTTGGGGTTAGTGTCTGTCAGCTATGACAAATAATATGCAGAGAAAAATATGACACAAAAATTATTAGTAATTACGGGTGCCAGCCGAGGCATAGGTCGAGCGACCGCAAAATTATTTTTGGCGGCAAATTATAAGGTGGTAAACATTTCACGTCGTGACCCTGAAATTAAAGGCGTGCATCATATTTCGGCTGATTTAGCTGAGCCACAATGGGCTTCATCGATTGCGGGTCAACTTCATGAGCAGGTTAACTTGGCTTCGCAGATCGTTATTATCCATAGTGCTGGATTATTATTAAAAGACAATATTGAAACAGTAACAGCTGATGATTTGCACCGTGTTATGCAGGTTAACGTTATTGCACCCGCAGAGCTGAATCAATTATTGTTGCCCTCAATGACGGCAGGCTCAGCGATCATTTATGTAGGTTCTACTTTATCTGAAAAAGCAGTATCTAACAGTTGCTCATACGTGACATCTAAACATGCGATGGTTGGTCTAATGCGCGCTAACTGCCAAGATTTAATTGGCAGAGAAATTCACACCGTATGTGTTTGTCCTGGCTTTACTGAAACAGAAATGCTTAGTGATCATGTGGGTGGGAGTCAAGAAATTCTTGCTGATATTGCTAGCGGCGTGACATTTAATCGTTTAATTGCACCGTCAGAAATGGCAGCAACATTAAAATTTGCAGCAGAAAACCCGGTGATGAATGGGTCAGTTATGCATGCTAACTTAGGTCAAGTTGAAAGTTAATATGCATGTTAGGCTCGGTATTTACTCTTTAAATATACAATAACAGCGTGTTGAAGATAACGATTATTTTCAACCGTTTTTATTGGACGGCCTTAGCGATTTCCTTGAGCATGTTGCCATAGGTATCTTCCATCATGCTGATCATCATTTCCGGGGTCAGTCCATCCATCGTGACCTCAGTAAATGTCGCATGCCATTTTGCGTTAATGCCGCTGTTTGCGTCCTGCTTAAGTGACACGCACACTTGGTAGTTGGCCATAGGTGTACCAGGGATATGATAGTAAATACTGTGTCCGACACTGTCGATCCGATCAAGCACTTCATCGACAGGTTCAGCCATGTCGACCATGTGAATGCGCCGAATTTCACCGCTTCTGTCACTGTTATTACTAGCGATTTTTTCAACTTTTGTGGCTGGGCTGTACCAGTCAAGATTACTAAAATTTTCGACTAATGCCCAGATTTTCTCTAATGGTGCATCGATATTTTTTTCAGCGATAATTTCATGCATAAGCTTGTCATACCTATTAGTCGATTACGTTAAATAAATGATCAGCGTATCATAGAGCTTATTTTAGCCGATAGGATTAACAATTTTTATTGATTCGAGGCTAACTTGTCGGTGACGTAGCTATCCAATTGGCTTAGAGCTCGATTTTGCCAATGAAATAAAAACACGGCTAACAGCAAGGCTGTTGCAGCAATAACGGTGGAGCTTTGAATACCTATAAGTTGGGCTAAATAAGCCATGGGCAATACCCCTAGCGGGGTAAGGCCAAATGCCATTAGCATGAAGGCTGAAATACGACCGCGCTGTTCATCAGTGACGAGGATTTGTACCATAGTATTGTTAAGTGTTTGGCTAGCACTAGCCGCAGCATTGGCAAATAAAAGCGGCACGAGCGCTAAATAAAAGTTTTTAGTTACAGCAAAAACGATGAGTAAAAGACCGAATAAAACCGTGGTTATGATCATTAATTGAGTCCTATCGGTTCGCTCACCACGACTAGCAACCCACACAGAGCCTAGCACACCACCCAGACCAGAAACCCCCATGAGCAAGCCAAGTCCGCGCTCACCGACGCTCCAGACATGATCAGCAAATACGACCAGCAGATTTTGCACCGGCAAGGCGAGCAACATCGGTAATAAGCCAAAGCTCACGCAAACAAGCAGTGGGCGATAGCCGATGATGTAGCGAATACCTAACAATATATCTTCACGAATCTTTTTGTCAGAAGGGATGCGTAGCACGGGTTGATAGCGAATGGCTGACATGCATATTAGCGCTAAAAGGAATAAACCAATTGAAATAACATAGGCCCCTTTGGTAGAAAATAAACTGATAGCAAGCCCCATCATAGCAGGGCCAAGAACGCGAGATAAATTGACTATAGTGCTGGATAAAGCAATTGCACTGCCGAGATTTTTTTCGCCGACAAGATTGTAAACAAGAGCCGAGCGAGAGGGCATGATTAAAGGAATAATAGTTCCGCCAATTATGCCAGCAATCAGTAGATGTGAAAAAGACAGGTTATTATTTATTAACAACAGCAATACCCAACTTTCATTAGCAATGACTAAAAGTTGACCCGTGAGGACAATTTTTCTTCGATCGAAACGGTCACCCAAGGCACCACCAACTAATGAAAATAACAGCATTGGAATTGCAAAGGCGATATTAATATAAGCCAGTGACATTTCATCATTCGTCAGTTCCCAGGCTAAAAAAGTACGAGTTAACACTTGGCCTTGCATGGCGAGAAAAAAAGCCGAATTACTGGCGATTAGCCAGCGAAATGAGGGAATGCTAAGTGTCTGCAAAGACTGTCGCCATTGGCTGTTTGGCTTATCTGATGGCTTAGGTTGAATAGACAAAGACGATATCCATACTGTTTAAAATCTCATTAGATCACAGGTTAGCCTGCTCGGCTAACAGAACAAGGTAAAAACACGGTGTTTAACCTCTCTCTTTGGCGTTAATAACGTAGGACTAGGACGCAGTGATTAGGCCTGATCAATGTGAGTTAAAATCGCTTGGTTGATACCGCTCTTTAAGCCACTTACCGCGTCGCGATTTTTCCCAAGCATTGCTTGGATGAGTTTTTCAGCCTCAGTAAAAAGTGCATCTAACGAACAGCAATGGTCAATAATGCCATGGGCTAAAGCCATTGGTGCACTTATTTTTTCCCCTGCTAGTAGGCTGTCACGAACGGCTCGATTGTTCATTTTATTGATCACTAAAGCGTTCATTGAAGGAATTAACACCATACCAAGATCGACTTCAGGCAGACAAAAGTAACCGCGGTCTTCGCGCATCACTTGGTAATCACTGGCCAGTACGATCATCGCGCCTAAGCCATAGGCATGGCCGTTAATGGCGGATACAAGAGGAATAGGCAGCGTCAATAGTCGGCCGATCATTTTCATGCATTGGTGAACAAAATCCATTGCAAGATCGGGCTTTTCGGTAGTGAGGTATTGAAGATCTAAGCCCAGAGAAAATTTTTTTTCTTCACCGCTTATGATTAGTCCGGCAATCGTTTCATCTGCTAGTACTTGATCCAGCGCTTGATTAAATTCAGCCAGGCTGGCTGGGTTGAACTTGCCTTCTTGATGCATGATCAACGTTGCAATAGCTGGATCACTGCTGAGTGTCTTGTTAATACTAATTACGGGCATAATATTTCTCGCGTCAATAAAGACTGTAAAATAGGTGTTGGGTGTTTAATCAACGAGTGCATTGTCTATGTGCAAATACGTTTTTAACCGATGCACCAAAAAATAAAAAGGCCCCGTGTCAATCAGAGCGACCGTCATCTTAAATAGATAATTACTGCCGATTAAAACCAGCAATGCATGCAAGGCAATATTGCCAGCCAAAAAAGCCGCTCCAAAGGTGATCGAAATCACCATAACTGAATCGACGGCTTGGCTAATCAATGTGCTACAGTTGTTTCGTAGCCAAAGGTGTTTGCCCTTGGTGAGTTTTTTCCAGAAGTGAAACAGCCGAACATCTGTATATTGTGCGGCAATATAGGCCATCATCGAGGCAAATACTGCACCGGCAGTGCATTGATAAATGAGCTGAAACAATTCAATTTGGCCCTCGACACTGTTACCAGAAGGTAAGCTGACGGCTTCGGCAAGTTGCAGTACTTGCCAAGGCGGCATAGCGGTTTCGGCGACCGAGGGTATTTGGTTGCCTAGCCACATAACACCCAAAATGAAAAAATTAAGCACCAGCCCCACTGTGACAACAAAGTTAGCCCTTGCTCGACCGTAAAACTCGCAGATTAAATCGGTGCATAAAAAAGTGAGTGGATAGGGCAACACCCCAATTGCTAATTGCATGGGACCTAGTTGAATAAAACGAGTAATCCCCACCACGTTAAGTAGCGTCATGGCACAAATAAATAGCGCTGCCAAACTAAAAAATACCCGTTCTCGACGCTCAATCAATTCGCTTTCAGTGATGTTAGGTTTTGGTGGGATAGGACTGCAGCTCAAAAGATGGCCTCATTATCAGTAGTATGTACCCAGAGTTTATACGGTATACTCACAGTATAACATTGATGGCTTGAGACAATACAGGTTGTTTCAGTACGGTCTTCTTTTTAAAGCATAGTGAGTTTGTATGGCAGGGCCAATTCTAGAATTTGTATACGGCATTAACGCCGTCGCAGAAATGATTAAGCATAGTGCCAAGTCGATTGATCTGATTTACTTGCAAACGGGTCGCGACGATAAGCGCTTGGCGGCCATTAGTGCCGCTGCTAAACAGGCAGGAATAGCGGTTAATTTGGCCAGCAAGTCAGAAATAACAACGTTACTGGCGCCGTCGGCTGCACCTTCAAGCGAAGGATTGGACGCCATAGAGCCTAATCATCAGGGCGTTATAGCTGCATGTCGACCGTCGCAAGCCCAAGATGAAAGTTTTCTTGATGCCTTGATAAAACGCACAGAAAGCCCGTTATTGTTGTTAGTGCTTGATGGTGTTACAGACCCCCATAATTTAGGTGCTTGTTTACGCTCCGCGGATGCTGCGGGAGCAAATGCTGTGATCATTCCTAAAGATAATGCAGTAGGCTTGACGCCAGTGGTTAGAAAGGTTGCGAGTGGCGCCGCAGAAACGACACCGCTAGTGGTGGTGAAGAATTTAGCCCGAGCGATTAAAAACTTGCAAACCGCCGGTATCTGGGTGATGGGCGCATCGGGTGAAACGGAGCAAAGCTTATTCCAGCTCGATTTGACTGGTCATACGGCTTTAGTGATGGGTGCTGAAGGGGGCGGTCTACGACGCCTAACCCGAGAACGATGCGATAGCTTATTCAAAATCCCCATGCATGGTGCTGTCGAGAGCTTAAATGTATCGGTGGCGGCCGGTGTTTCTCTTTTTGAAGCCCTTCGACAACGACATTAAGTCTGTAATGGCGATTTTCCAGCGCCTAACTGACGCTGGTTGACAATAATTTAACGCTTTTATCCCCATTAACTGGTTAGAATTATTATTTAGTTTTCCTATTATTGATGACAGGCATTGGACATGAGTGAAGAGTTAAGTATCAGCACAAAAAATTGCATTATCGAAAAACACGGCCGCACCTTAATTGTGACACTCAACCGGCCTGAAGCAAAGAATGCCTTCAGTCCAGAAATGTTATTAGGCATGTACAAAGCGTGGCGTTTGCTTGATGAAGATGACGAGTTGATGTGCGCTATCTTGACCGCTAATGGCGATACTTTTTGTGCTGGGATGGACTTAAAAGCCGGCGCCGATGGCCAGCAAAAAAGCACTGAAGAATTTATGACTTTAATGGGTGAAGTGCCGAATGTGCATTGGCAGGCACTGTTGCGTGACAATCGACCTAGCAAGCCGCTCATTTTAGCGGTTGAAGGCTATGCCTTAGCCGGCGGCACAGAAATCTTAGCCGGTACCGATTTGCGCGTGGCCGCAGAGGACGCGACCTTCGGCGTGACCGAAGTTGCGCGAGGCTTGTACCCCATGGCGGGCTCAAGTATTCGCTTGCCTCGACAGATTCCTTACTGCTTGGCCGCAGAGATTGTGTTGCTGGGGCGTCATATCACCGCGCAAGAGGCCTTAGAATGGGGCTTGGTTAATCGCTTGGTGCCAAAGGGTGAGACCTTGGCCGAAGCTAAATCCATGGCTGAAGAATTGTGTAAAACAGGCCCCGTTGCATTAAAAGCGATTACGCGTTCTTTGCGTGAGATCCAAACCGATGTCGCAGAGCCAGAAGCGATGCTGCAGTCAGATGAATTAGCTAACCCTGTGTTTGCCTCTGACGATGCACGTGAGGGTATGAAAGCCTTTAAAGAAAAACGACCGGCCGTTTTCCAAGGTAAATAGCGCCTCAAACTGGTAGTCAGAACAACTGTATTAGGAGCGCCCTCAGTGTCAGCATTAATGGCTTTTTTTTATGATCGGACGATGTCGGCTCTTGAAAAGGCTTGCTTGCATGATTGGCGGACCGAGTTATTAGCTGAAGTGAAAGGTGAAGTGCTAGAAGTTGGCGCTGGCACTGGCGCTAATTTGGCTTATTACCCGAGTAATGGTGTTCGCTTACTGTTATCTGAGCCTGATGACGCGATGCGCAAGCAGTTAGAAAGAAAAGTTGCGTTCATTCAGCGCGATGATATTTGCTTGACCAGTTTAAAGGCCGAAAAATTAACCCTCGACGATAATCGATTTGATTATGTAGTGGCGTCTTTGGTTTGTTGTTCTGTCGCCAATATTGAGGCTAGCTTAGCCGAGATATTTCGTGTACTGAAACCCGGTGGGCATTATATTTTTATCGAACATGTTGCGGCTAAAAAAGATTCTAAGGCACGGCGCTGGCAAGAATGGCTTACACCTTTATGGCGGAAATTCGCTGGCAATTGCCACCTCAACCGTGAGACCGAAAAGGCCATGGCCAGGGCGGGCTTTCAATTTGAAAAAATTCAGCGTGACGCCATGCCTGATTCTGTCCCCATTATTGTTCGCTCCTCTATTCATGGTGTCGCCATGAAGCCGTTCAATTAAGTCATGAAAATATCTCCTGTGCAGCGATTTATTCGCTGGTTTGGCGGTTCTACTATCGGCCGCCTCACCGATCTTTGGTCTGTGCGCTGGCTGTCGTTCTCGCCCATTATTTGGGTGTTCACTAAAGACGATAAGTCAGGCTATAACAACCCTTGTATATTGACTTCAATTGGCCGTAAGAGCGGTCTGTCTCGCTCGACAGTATTGCCTGTTTTTCCGACCGAAAGCGGGCGTTTATTAGTTGTAGGGTCGCGCGGTGGCACGCGTATCGATCCGCATTGGGCACATAATTTACGTGCCAGTACTCAGGCCAGTATTCGTTATAAACGTCGACAGCATGCCGTTAACGTGCGCACATTAAGCGGTGAAGAGCGTGATGTTATGTTCGCTTTGTGTTGCCGATATGCACCTGTTTATAGCCGTTATCAACAATGGGCTAATCAATACCCGCGCACATTACCGGTGTTTGAACTGTCTTTGCTGGATGACCAGCGATTTACGTAATAAATACATTGAATAATTAAGGAAAAAATATGACTGTAAACGTTATTTTAGAGGCTCAAGCTAAACCTGAATGTGTTGACGAATTAGTCGCGACCTTTGACGCGATCTTGCCCGATACTCGTAACTATGAAGGCTGCATTGAAGTGAAGGTGTTGGCTAACCAAGATGATCCAGCGAATATCGTACTGTTGGAAAAATGGAAAACTCGCGCTGACTATGAAGCCTATGTCGCTTGGCGTGCCGAGCAGGGCACCTTAGAATCATTGGGGGCATTGCTGGCATCACCTCCCAGCATTCGTTATTTTGATGAGGTAACCAAGTAACCTGGTTACTTAGGTAACGTACTTACAGGGGGTGTCTGTTTCATCGATACAATGTGCATCTCAATTCAGTTTTATATTGTTCGAGATGGTTGATCAATGAAAAAAAAATCATGCAATATAAAGGGGTGGCATCATTTAAATCTTTTTTTTGGAAAAAATTGCGTAATCAAAAACGGGTTGAATTTTGTCGGAAAATTAAATGGAGAATGTTGTTTGATCACAATCCGCACTTAATTATTTTGCAAGATAAATACAAAGTTCGTAGTTATGCTGAATCGAGGCAAGTGTCGACACCTAAATTGCTACATGTCACTGATGACCCTCAGACCATTCCTTTTGACGATTTGCCCGACAACTATTTTATCAAGGCAAATCATGGCTGGCGTTGGAATATTCTCTGCTTTAAATCGCGGTATTATTTATTTGGAAATGGCCAAGATTTGGTAAAGAATGATGGGACATTGATCAATTATGAAGTGGCCTCAAAGTTTGAAATTAGTCAGGCCAAAGTTGTTCAGCACTGTCACCGATGGCTGCAGAGCAAACATAGGTCAAAGCAATGGGCATATCAGCACATCCCTCCGGCGATTATTCTTGAAAGTTTACTTAAGCCAATAGATGGTAACCATTTAAAAGACTACAGACTATACACGTTTTATGGCAAGGTTAAAGCGGTAAGCATAGGGTCTGCTTTATATAGAAAAACCAACAAAAATGTATTCTTTGATGCTGATTGGGAGCCTATTCCATTGACCCAATATAAAGATCAGTTGCCCACTATACTGCCTCAGAAGCCAGAGAGCCTTAGTGAGATGATAAGAGCTGCAGAAAGGCTCGGAGAGAATATAGATTTTGTCCGCGTTGATTTATACGACACCACAGAAGGGATTATGCTTGGAGAGATGACGGTCTATCCCGACGGGGGATGTTCAGGCACACCCACGACATGCCCTGTTTTTAATGCTTGGCTAGGCGATCAATGGTGCGATCAGTGATGATGCGCCGACCGTCTTGATCAAACTCACCTTCCATCGAAACACTCAACTCGATGAAAAAAATGAGCGACAGACCCGTTCACATGGCAGTTAATTTACATGCCACCCATGCAGATGAATACAGGGTTTAGGAGAAGGACTTTTTTCCCACGACTTAACCAATAGGTGGAGCATTTCTATCTGCGACGATCAGACGCACACCTTTGGGGAGCGCCTTGAGAAGGCCGCACGATTATCGTCAGCTTTCCGTCTGAGCTGCGCGCACGTGACTGGTTTGCCGATCCCGATTATCAAGCGCTGTCCGAGCACCGCAGAGCCGGCACTGACATGCAGTTTTTGACCCTGGTGCATGGCTTGCCGCCCAGAGTGTAATTCAATTAATTTGCTGCTAAATGCCTGTACTTGTTGGTTTTTATTGATTTTTATAGGCGCCGGTTGATCTGCAGGTCGCAAGCTAGCTAAACCCAACGATAATGTCATTCCAACAGCGACAGTCGATTGCTCTCGCTTCGTTTTACTTCATTTTACCTTTGCTGTGTGTTTTGTGTGCTAATGTTGAACTGATTTTTGGATGAGTCAATGTGAGGTGCAATTAACTATTCTCACTAGTTCTCAGTAAAAATACTAAAGGCAGCGTGCCTGTAAACCTATCGAGTTATTAAAGGTATTGAGATAATCCGTTATCGGGGTAACACGCGTGTCAATGACGCAGTCACAACACCAAGCAGTCATGAATGACGCCCAGCGTATTAAGCATGTCAAGTGGACTGACCACATGATTGAAATAGTAAGAAAAAAGAAAAGCAAAAATTAGAAAAGCAAAAAATAGAAAAAACAACAAGACGATG
>MDSY01086042.1_pt1 | contig 53269 bp, 49 predicted proteins | sample 811131 | NCBI WGS metagenome assembly MDSY01 (sample SAMN05326643, study PRJNA326480) | marine metagenome | isolation source: seawater | place: Atlantic Ocean: South West | collected 2010 | reverse complement strand
TCATCAGTCAGTTTTGCCAATTGCTCCTGTATTTCAGCAGCTTTCTCTACTTTCTGCTGATAAAAATCTGGCTGACCGACACGATCTAACAGTTCTGCTTGTTTTAATTCTAACTTTTCAATTTTTTTTGGAAGTGCAGTCAGATCAAGTTGCTCTTGATAAGTTAATGCAGATTTTTTACTTCCTACTTTAACTGGTTTCATGACTACTTTTGATTTACCAGTCTCTTCCTGTAAATCTTGTTGCCGCTGATGAACCCAATCATCATAACCACCAACATATTCCCGTACTTGACCATCATCATCAAAAACAATGGTACTTGTTGCAACATTGTTGAGAAATGCACGATCGTGACTTACTAACAATAGAGTACCGTGATAATTCATCAATAAGTCTTCTAATAAATCTAAGGTTTCAGCATCTAAGTCATTTGTTGGTTCATCCATCACCAATAAATTAGCGGGCTGAGTAAATAATTTTGCTAATAATAAACGATTCCTCTCACCTCCAGATAAAGCCTTAACAGGAGTTCTAGATCGTTCCGGAGTGAATAAAAAGTCTTGCAGGTAGCCCATAATGTGTTTACGTTCACTTCCAATTTCAACGAAATCACTTCCTTGTCCTACATTGTCAAGCACAGTAGCCTCTTCATCTAATTGGCTACGTAATTGATCAAAATAAGCTACCTCTAAATTGGTACCAAGTGTCACCTCACCAGTATCAGGCTTGTTTTTTCCTAATAAAATCGAAAGTAATGTGCTTTTTCCACAGCCATTAGGTCCAATTACACCAATACGATCCCGTCGTTGAATCAGTGTCGTAAAATCTTTAAATAAAGTTCTGCCACCATAACTTTGACTGAGATCTTCAGCTTCAATAACTAACTTTCCGCTTCGTTGTGCATCTTGTAGCTGCATTTTAACATTGCCCAACTTTTCTCGACGTTGGCTTCGCTCACGCCTTAATTTTTCCAAAGCTCTTACTCGTCCTTCATTACGGGTCCTCCGTGCTTTAATTCCTTGTCGTATCCAGACCTCTTCTTGAGCTAACTTTTTATCGAATAAAGCATTTTGCTGTTCTTGATCAGCTAATAATGCTTCTCGGCGTTCAATATAACCTCGATAATCACCAGGGAAGCTAACAAGTTGCCCACGATCTAACTGTACTATTCTAGTAGCTAATGCTTGCAAAAATGTACGATCATGAGTAATAAATAAGACTGTGCCACTATATGATTTTAAAAATTCTTCTAACCAAGTGATCGAGCTAATGTCTAGATGATTTGTTGGCTCATCAAGCAATAAAATATCAGGATCTTTAACCAAAGCTTGCGCCAATAATACTCGACGTTTCATACCACCAGATAGCTCTGAGAATTCGCTATCAGCATTCAATGATAAACGTGATATTACACTTTCAACTCGCTGCTCAACAGTCCAGCCATCTACCGCCTCTAACTTATGTTGGGCTTTCTCAAGATCAGCTAACACTCCCTCAGAATAATCAGTTTCAAGCCTATGCAAAACATGATGATATTCAATTAGCAGTGGTGCCACCTCCCCCAATCCTTGAGCTACCACGTCAAACACCGAGCCATCAGTGCTACCAGATACTTCCTGTTCTAATCTAGCTATTTTTAGCTTTTGCCCCATAATTTCGCCAGCATCTGCTGTAATATCACCCGCAATAAGTTTCATCAAGGTAGACTTTCCTGCCCCATTACGACCAACAAGACAAACACGCTCGCCTCTATCGAGCTGAAAATCCACTTTATCTAATAGATTTGGTCCGCCAAAACTAACTACAACTTGTTTTAATGACAATAACGCCACATTCTTTCCTCAAATACCCAAGCTAAATGAATTTATTTGGCTTGTTGTTTTTTCTGCTCTAGGTTGTCCGTGGCTTCTAACCAATCTATTTCAACCTGTTCTAATTGTGATTTTGCTGTTGCTTGCTCTGTTAACATTTTTTTAAGCATTTGCTTTGATTCTGCTTCATAAATACTAGGTTCTGATAATCTTTTATCGATATCATGGATAACTTTTTGCAGAGACGTCATTTGTTGTTCTGCTTTTTTCACCATATTTCTAAGTGGTTGTAATCGTTGCCTTGCATCAGCAGAAGCCCGCCTATCCTCTTTTTTACTATTACTTGCTACTATATCTATCTTTACTGACTTATCTTTAGCCATCAGCCACTGTTTATAGTCATCCAGATCGCCATCAAATACCTTGGCTTGACCATTTGATACTAACCATAAGTCACTAGCAACCGTACGCAATAAATGACGATCATGTGATACCACAATCAAAGCACCCTCAAAATCTTGTAATGCCATAGTTAGCGCTAGTCGCATTTCCAAATCCAAATGATTAGTTGGCTCATCTAGTAGTAGAACGGCAGGTTTTTGATAAACCAATAAAGCTAATACTAAACGGGCTTTTTCACCACCTGAAAATGGACCAACTGGTGCTAGAGCATCATCACCATGGAAACCAAAACCGCCAATAAAGTTACGTAAGTCACCCTCGGTGGCGTTAGAGTCGATGCGTTGAAGATGTTTAATCGGACTATCTTCAACATAGAGTTGCTCTAATTGATGTTGAGCAAAATAGGCAATACGAATATCCTTGCCTACTTTACGTTTACCGTTTAAGGGGGCTAGTGCACCCGCAATTAATTTAATCAAGGTAGACTTACCTGCCCCATTAGGCCCAAGCAAACCAATACGGTCGCCAGGTGCTAAAGACAGCTTTACTCCAGTTAATAGAGCTTCATCACCATATCCGACAGCAATTTTATCGAGACTCAATAATGGTGTCGTTACACGCGACGGTATTAAGAACTTAAAGTGAAATGGTGAATCAACGTGTGCTGGGGCGATTAACTCCATTCGTTCAAGAGCTTTGATGCGGCTTTGTGCTTGTTTTGCTTTCGTAGCCTGTGCTTTAAAACGTGTCACATAACTTCGAATGTGGGCAATTTCACGTTGTTGCTTTTGATGGGCTGCTTGTTGATTAGCTAGATGCTCTGCTCGTGCCAATTCAAAATCAGAGTAGTTTCCGGTATAGCTTTTAATGCCATGATGTTCAATATGGCAGATCTGTGTCACCACTCGATCCAGAAAATCTCGATCATGTGAAATTAAGAGTAAAGTGCCTTGATAATTCCCTAGCCATTCTTCTAGCCAAAAAACTGCTTCCAAATCTAAGTGATTGGTTGGTTCGTCAAGTAGTAACAAGTCTGATCGACACATTAAAGCTTGAGCTAGATTTAATCGCATTCGCCAGCCACCGGAAAAACTAGTCACTGGTGATAATTCTTGATCTGCTTTGAAACCAAGACCATAAAGTAACTTACTTGCTCGACTACGAGCACTGTATCCATCTATGACAACTAACTTCTCGTGTATTTCACTTTGCTTGTCGCCATCCTCGGTCGACTCAGCCAGCTTCAATGCAGTTTGTAATTCAATGTATTCAACATCACCTTCTAAGGCATAATCTAATGCTGATATACCCGTAGCGGGTGTTTCTTGAGCAACATGGGCTGTTACCCAATGAGGAGGAAAGGATGCAGTCCCGTGGTCAGCATCTAATTTATCTTGCAATAAGGCGAATAAACTCGATTTTCCAGTACCATTTGAGCCCGTTAACCCGACTTTCTTACCTGGGTTAATCGTCAAATTAACAGATTCAAAGAGTAATCGAATGCCACGACGGACAGAGAGATTTTGAAGCTTTATCATGGCAGGTATTGTACGCGAACAATTCACTTCTCAACTGCTCAATATCAACAAAATTAATTAGACCCACTATTGTGATGGTATATTCCAACTAATGGCAGTTTTTCCATTCTTGACTAAATTAGTGTTAGCCTGACTGAAATGCTGACAACCAAAAAAACCACGGTATGCTGATAGTGGTGATGGATGTGCCGCTTTTAAAACAAGATGTTTTTTGTCGTTAATTATTGTACCTTTTTGCATCGCATAATTACCCCACAACATAAATACAACATTGTCACAGTGTTCATTGACTATATTAATGATTTTATCCGTGAATATTTCCCAACCTTTTCCCTGGTGAGAGTTCGCATTTGAATCTTCTACTGTTAATACAGCATTTAGTAATAGCACTCCCTGTTTTGCCCAACTTTCTAAGCAACCATGTTCTGCTACTTCTGCATTCACATCAGTTGCTAGTTCTTTATAAATATTTAACAGTGAAGGCGGTACTTTGATGCCTGGTTGCACAGAAAAGCATAAGCCATGTGCTTGGCCTGCCTGATGATAAGGATCCTGTCCTAATATAACTACTTTTACTTTCTCTAAAGGAGTAGCTTCCAGAGCGTAAAACCAATTTAATTGGGGCGGATAAATATCCTTATTTTGATCTTTTTCATCAAGTAGGAAAGTCATTAAAACTTTCATATATGGCATCTCAAACTCTTGAAATAATTTTGCCTGCCAACTCGGTGCATTTTCTAAGACCATTGAATAGCTTTCCCTATACATTCCAATAACAAAGTGGCATTTGAATTAATACCTATCTTATCTCTATTTAGACGAAGAGGATAACCTACTCCTTTGCTGAAGGTATATAATTGGAGGATATTGATATTTTTGATCTTTAAATTGACACACTATGAATAACCTAAAACACACTCCCTTATCAGTATTCCTGTTTCTCTCTATATCAATAAGTCCAGCTATGGCTATCGAAGAAGCAAAGTACAACGTCATTTCAAAAGACAAAAAAATTGAAATTCGCCATTACACTCCACAAATTATTGCTGAAACAATTGTTAATGGTGATATAGAAGAGGCTGGCAATATAGCTTTTAAACGATTATTTGGATATATTTCAGGTAACAATATTACACAATCTACCATCACGATGACTGCACCAGTAGGGCAACAAATTAGTAGCGAAGAGATTGCAATGACTGTCCCCATTCGTCAGGAAAAATCAAAATCTGGCTGGGCTGTTAATTTTAAAATGCCCAACTCCTTTAATATTGATACCCTGCCTCGCCCTAGTGATGTTCGCGTCAAGTTACGCCAGGTTCCTAGCCAAACCATCGCAGCAATTCGTTACTCTGGATTTTGGAGTCAATCTAACTATTTAGAACATAAATCAAAACTAGAAAACTGGATCCATCGATCCAATTATCATGTGGGTGGCGATGCTATCTGGGCTCGTTATAATGCCCCATTTACTCTGTGGTTTCTGAGGCGTAATGAAGTACTAATTCCTGTTGTTAAAAACAACTAGATACAATAGACAAGCTCATTATTCCTGATTTTAGAGTAAGATAATCCCTCTTATAAGTCAGTAAATGAACGGTTTTTTTATTACAAACTAAAAATTTCATAAGCTAATTTTCAGCCAAACCATACCAATCAAACACTCCTCAACTAAACTATTAATATGCCATTGTTTATCACAATTACAATTTTCACTTAACACCTCGCTAGGAAAACACTTGAACCTCATTACAGATCCAATACCACACTTACTTAAAAAAATTGCGGTCCCTGCCAGTGTTGGTATGTTCTTCAGCACAATGTATTATATTGTCGATAATTTTTATGCCGGTATGCTGTCATCAACTGCTTTGGCAGGAATTTCACTTGCTGCCCCCATCTATTTTATGGGTATAGCTGTATCTATCGGTGTAGGACAGGGTACCAATGCACTAGTGGGTAATGCTATTGGTCAGGGCCGTCAGGATTTAGCGGAAAAAATTGCTGGCAAAGCAATTTCTTTCGCCTGGTTATCTGCCGTTTTAATTGGTCTTGCTGTACTCTTTTTCGCGGCTGATTTGTTCAGCTTAATGGGAGCTGAGGGTGATTATACTCAAGACTCTATAAAATACCTTTCTATTATTCTACCAACATTAGCTTTTTCAGCTCATTCAATGACAGCTAATGGGATACTCAATTCATTAGGTGACACAACTAGCTTTCGGAATAGTTTGATCGTAGCTTTTTTCGCTAATATAGCTCTAGATCCATTGTTGATGTTCACTTTTGGATGGGGCGTCTACGGTCTAGCTGCTGCCACCGCATTAACACAATTAGGTAGTGGGATTTATTTAACCATTAAGGTTCGCCAAAGCAGGCTCGGGAACAGTTTGACCCTAACAAATTTATTACCAGGCTGGTCGCAATACAAGGCCCTTTTTAATCAGTCTTTACCTGCTAGTACTAATATGTTTTTTATTGCATTAGGTTCTATTATCATCACATCAGCTGTTGCTCATTTTGGTGAGAATGCAGTGGCTGGACTAGGGATAGCTTTAAGAATAGAACAACTAGTCTTGTTGCCAACGGTGGGGATTAATATCGCCGTACTCTCACTAATTAGTGTCAATTTTGGTGCAAAACAATTTGAGAGAATGGACAAAATAGCCAGAGACTCTATCCGTATTGGAACTATTTTCATGATATTGGGTGGTGTCTTAATCTTTACATTTGCTAGGCCTCTAATATCTATATTTACAGACAATAACCGCATAATTGATATTGGCGTCGGCTATTTACGTGTTGAAGCATTAATCTTACCTGCATATGTTTTATCTTTTGTTTCTGGTGCCGTATTACAAGGGATGAAACGTGCGGCTATCCCAATGTACTTTAACCTTATTCGTCAGCTCTTGCTGCCATCCATATTCATTCTGATCTCTCTAGTCGTCTTCGAGACAAGCATTTTTGGTATTTGGTGGTCGATAGCTATCGCAAGCTGGTTAACCGTGAGTTTACAGTTTGTACATATGCGTAGGTTAATAAAACAAAAAATAAGTTAATATACTTTTTTATTTCTAATTTTATCTAGGCTTAACATGGCTAACATTAAAAAAACTGAAAAAGAGTGGCGTTTGCAGCTCAATGAAGAACAGTATCGCATTACACGCCAAGCAGGGACCGAACCCCCATTCTCGGGTATTTATGTTGATCATCATGACAAAGGAACTTACCGTTGCATATGTTGTGAACACCCATTATTTTCATCGGAAGCTAAATTTGATTCTAGTTGTGGTTGGCCTAGTTTCTCATCAGAACTCGTTGCCAACGACATAATAGAAGAAGTTGATTTAGCCCATGGTATGCGACGTGTTGAAGTTCGCTGTCCTGAGTGCGATGCTCATTTAGGCCACGTCTTTAATGATGGTCCAAAGCCTTCAGGCATTCGTTACTGCATCAATTCAGCATCCATTAACTTTAAATCATAAATAAAATTGAGTCTCAGTGAAAAAAAGTGGTTTGTATATATCGTAGAAGCTCAAAATGGCTATCTTTATACTGGTATTACAACTGATTTAGCGCGCCGTTTTTCGGAGCATCAAACAAAACATGTCGGAGCAAAATTTTTTAATAGTAGTCCGCCAAAGAAAATAGTCTTCCACGAACCCCATTCCAACCGTAGTAGCGCATCTAAACGTGAGGCCTCTATTAAGAAACTCTCTCGAAAAGAAAAAATAGAGCTTATCAAACAAGAGTAAGAGCATGTATGATGGTGGGTTTTTCTGAGCTTCAGTTAAAACAGAAATCCCAACTATCACAGGAACATTGTCTTGTTAACAACAGCAAATATCACCATGCAATTTGGTGCCAAACCTCTATTTGAAAACGTATCCGTTAAATTTGGAGGAGGTAACCGTTACGGGCTTATCGGTGCAAATGGTTGTGGTAAATCAACTTTCATGAAAATTTTGGCCGGGCAGCTAGAACCCACAGCGGGTAATGTTAGTCTCGATGTTAACGAAACTTTTGCCGTATTGAAACAAGATCAATTTGCTTATGAAGACCAGCGAGTTATCGATGTTGTAATTATGGGTAATGCCAAATTATGGGAAGTACACAAAGAACGAGAGCGAATCTATAACTTACCAGAAATGTCTGAAGAGGATGGTTTAAAAGTCGCTCACCTTGAAGGCGAGTATGCTGAGATGGATGGTTATACAGCTGAATCTCGCGCCGGTGAATTATTGCTTGGAGTCGGTATTCCCACAGAACAACTTTATGGCCCAATGAGCGAAATAGCTCCTGGTTGGAAATTGCGTATTCTATTAACTCAGGTCTTGTTTGCTGCTCCAGATATTTTCTTACTTGATGAGCCCACTAACCATTTAGATATTAATACTATTCGTTGGCTCGAGGATATGATTAATCAACGTAATGGCACTATGGTGATTATTTCTCATGATCGCCACTTTTTAAACAGTGTATGTACTCATATGGCTGATATGGATTTCGGTGAATTGCGAGTTTATCCCGGTAACTACGATGAGTACATGTTAGCTTCAACCCAGGCTCGCGCTCAACAACTTTCTGATAATGAGAAGAAAAAGGCTCAAATAATAGAATTGCAGGACTTTGTTCGCCGCTTTTCTGCTAATGCTTCAAAAGCAAAACAAGCCACGTCACGTGCAAAACAAATTGATAAAATTCAGCTTGATGATATTAAACCGTCAAGCCGTGTTAATCCCTTTATTCGATTTGAACAAGACAAAAAATTGTTCAGAAATGCGCTTGAGGTTAATAATATTAGTCAATCCTATGATAATGAAGATACCCTATTTAATGGTATAAAGTTTATGAGTGAGGTCGGTGAGCGCATCGCTGTTATCGGTCCAAATGGTATTGGTAAATCAACACTTATAAAAACTTTAGCTACTGAAATGCAACCCAAGTCTGGACAGGTAAAGTGGTCTGAAAATGCTCATATCGGTTATTATGCTCAGGATCATGAACACTTCTTTGACAATGACTTTACCCTCTTTGAGTGGATGCAACAATGGGGCAAGCCAACAGATGATGAACAGGTAATACGTGGTACTCTTGGCCGACTTTTATTCTCAGGCACCATGATTGATAAAAAAGTAAGAGTATTATCTGGAGGTGAAAAAGGCCGAATGATGTTCGGTAAGCTCTTACTACAAAAACCTAATATTCTCATTATGGACGAGCCGACTAATCATATGGATATGGAATCTATTGAATCACTAAATATGGCTCTAGGACAATATGAGGGGACTCTCTTTTTCGTTAGTCATGATCGAGAATTTGTATCTTCTCTCGCCACTCGAATTTTTGATATGTCTGAAAATGGCATAGTTGATTTTAAAGGCAATTATGATGAGTATCTTATAAGCCAAGGTATTACATAGCTCGTTTTAGCTTCAATTAAAAATCACTATATTTCTAATTAACCATCTCACAGGCTTATGTGCTCATCAATTCTGACTTAATTCAAGCATATTAGTTATGGCAATAACTAATATTATTTTAACAGACTGATTTAACTATATTTTATAGACTTAACCACGTATAATACCTGATTAAGTTCTCCCCCCCTCTATCGGTTTCTATTTAAAACTGACTTTCACAGGTTTAACCATGTCAACAGATCAATCATCATCTACGCCCTTATTTTCTGAATTAGGGCTAGCTGCTCCGATCCTTAAAGCAGTTCAGGAAGCGGGGTATGAAACCCCTTCTCCGATCCAAGCTAAAAGCATAGCGCCATTGTTGGAAGGCCGTGATTTGTTAGGCCAAGCACAAACAGGGACCGGTAAGACGGCTGCCTTCGCTTTACCCTTATTAAGTCGTATTAACCCTAAAGCTAAATCACCACAAATGTTAGTGCTTGCTCCTACTCGTGAACTCGCAATTCAAGTAGCAGAAGCCATCCAAAGCTACGCTAGACATTTAAAAGGCCTTCACGTACTGCCTATCTACGGTGGCCAAAGCATGGGTATTCAACTACGTCAATTACAGCGCCACCCCCAAGTTATTGTAGGAACACCTGGCCGTGTATTAGACCATATCCGTCGAGGTACATTGAAATTAGGTGAGCTTCAATCACTTGTCCTTGATGAGGCAGATGAAATGTTGCGTATGGGCTTTATTGATGATGTAGAGACCATACTAAAAGAAACACCCGCTGAACGTCAGGTCGCACTATTTTCTGCCACTATGCCCGCTCCTATTCATCGTGTTTCTAAGCGCTACTTGAAAAACCCCGTTGAAATCCGTATCGAAACAAAGACGTCGACTGTTGATACTATTAACCAGCGATACTGGCAGGTTACTGGCACACATAAACTAGATGCATTAACACGCATACTTGAAGTCGAAAACTTCGATGCTATGATCATATTTGTTCGTACAAAAAATGCTACTGCTGAACTAGCAGAGAAACTAGAAGCCCGTGGCTACTCTAGTTCACCACTTAATGGAGATATGAACCAAGCTGCACGTGAAAAAGCTGTTGATCGTATGAAAAAAGGAAAGCTTGATATTTTAGTCGCCACCGATGTCGCTGCTCGTGGTTTAGATATTGAGCGAATAAGTCATGTTGTTAACTATGACGTGCCATACGATACTGAGTCATATGTTCACCGTATTGGCCGTACTGGACGTGCTGGTCGTAAAGGTGAAGCTATTTTGTTTATTTCACCACGTGAAAAACGGATGTTATTTGCGATTGAAAAAGCGACCCGCCAAACAATTACTAAAATGCAGTTACCTAGTTCAGAAGATATTGCTGATCGCCGTGTCATGCAATTTAATCAACAACTCAGTGAAACTATAGAATCACAAGATTTAGCATTCTTCCAGACAGTTATTAATGACTATCAACAGGAGCACGAAGCCGATCCATTAGAGGTTGCAGCTGCTTTAGTTTACTTAGTACAAAAAAGCCGACCACTTAAACCTGTCAAGCATGTTGAATCGCGCCCTGCACGAGCTGATCGAGAAGTTCGTAGCCGTGATCGTAATAATAAAAATGAACGCTCATCACCCCGCCGCTCTATCGGTTCTGCTATAAGAGAATCTGAAGCGGGCATGCAAACCTACAGGGTTGAAGTGGGCAAAGATCACGGTGCCGAGGTAAAAAACCTTGTGGGTGCTATTGCAAATGAAGCAGGAATTGACAGTAAAGACATTGGTCGCATTAGTCTGCAAGATGCATACAGCACAATTGATTTACCTGAAGGGATGCCTAAAGATTTATTTCAGCAACTTCGTAAAGTTTGGGTCTGCAATAAACAATTACAAATCAGCCTCATGAATTCTAATTCAGCCGGATCATTTGAAAAAAATGATAGTAATGATAGTCCACGTAAATCGAGGCGCTCTGGTAAACCTCGCACTCGTGCTCGTGATAAGGCAAGACGACCAAGTCAACGTCGCCAAGCTCAAAAAGAAGACTAAGTCAGCCCCCCATAATACGGGGGCCTTTGTCAGTCTGACGCAATAAGCTCAAACACCCGCACTCTTTAATACTATTGTGACCACACCATAAATAGATGATACAAATAAAAAAGTCAAAATAAGGGCTGCAATAATATAGGGTTTCAACCCTACTTTTTCGACATAAGCTCGGTCACGATCGTAGTTCTCTTTGTTCGATACACCAAAAAAAGCGGATAGTACGCTCAATACGATATATAAAATGCCCGGATCTTTCTGTTCAGTCATACTTGTTTGATAACTCATTTAAAGGGAAACAACTCAGCATACAGGAAAACTAATCACTTTAAATATACCCTAAAAACCACATTAAAAACTCCGGTAAATAGCTATAACAATCCTCCTTAAAAAAATATAATAACTAATTCCTGTAATTAACTTCTAGAACCTTTATTATAATTACTTAATCACATCAAGCTACCGGCCAAATTTAGGACTAAAATGAAAAAAGGTTTTATACTTATCATTCTCGCCATGATTCTTTTCCCTGCATCATTATGGGGGCTTGCTTGGTTTTTCTCAGCAACAAATTTAGCAAATGAATTCTGCCAAGGCCAGTTTTCACTTTTTCATGAATATAACCGCTGTCGACAACCACACCTGGGCTTGCTTGTCTCAGCGGTGGCTGGTTTAATAAGCTTTGTTCTATTGGGTTGGGGGGCTAAAAGTATTCGAAAATCCAATCAAAGCTAACTAAACCTCATACAATCAGTCTGCAATATTATGAAAGATTATCGTTTCAAGGGGTCCAATAAAAATTCCTTATTAATTGGAAAATATTTTGATGCTGAGCTAATTAGTGAAGTTGATGTGAATTTAGGCACACCATATACCTCTACTCTAACTTGATAGTCTTTGCAGATCTTATCAACCAATAAATCAAAGTCGCCGTCACCCGAGGCTAGCACCACCACATCAGCATCTTTAGCGTACTCCAAAGCATCAAGAGCAATCCCCACATCCCAATCACCTTTTGCTGAGCCATCGATCCTTTGAATAAATGGCTTAAGTTTTACTTCAAAACCAATTCCTCTAAGAATGTTTTGAAACTGTCTTTGTTTTTCATCATCTCTATCTATTGCATAAGCAACTGCTTTTATCACCTTCCTCTCTGAGGTGATTTTCGCCCAAAACTTATTGTAATCAAAATTGCAAGCATAAGATTGCTTCGTCGTGTAGTAGATATTCTGTACATCTACAAGTACAACTAGTTTTTCCATATTTAGTAATCTCATTTTCCAACACAAACGACATTTTACGCATAATAAATAGTAAATTTATTTTTTTCAGGTTTATTTCATATCCATATATTCAAAATATATTACTTTATCTTAGGATTTGAGCATGTAAAATGACAACATGCTAAATTTTATCTGGATTTTCTTTTTTGCCACTGCCTTTATCGTTGCACTAATTAAGTTATTAGCCTTTGGTGACACGCAAATATTTAGTCAGATGATGCAAGCAATGTTTAGTCTATCAAAGACTGCATTTGAAATCGCACTGGGCCTCACTGGTGTCTTGGCTTTATGGCTGGGCATTATGAAAATTGGTGAGCGTAGTGGTTTTATTCAAGTGATCACAAGGTGGTTAAGCCCATTATTTATTCGTCTGATGCCAGAAGTGCCTAAAAATCATCCAGCGATAGGTGCAATAGTAATGAATATGTCAGCCAATGCATTAGGGCTTGATAACGCAGCCACACCCCTTGGTATCAAGGCCATGCAAGAGTTACAAAAACTAAATCCGCTTAAAGACACGGCAAGCAACGCACAAATTCTCTTCTTAGTATTAAACACTTCTGCCGTGACTTTATTTCCAGTCACCATATTCACATATCGGGCACAAATGGGAGCAGCAAACCCTACTGATGTATTTATTCCTATCTTAATTGCTACCTATGCTTCTACACTAATTGGATTAATGACAGTCGCAGCAGTACAAAAAATAAACTTGTTGGATAGAGTGATCCTAGCTTATTTGGGTAGTTTCTCGGCTTTTGTCTTTGGATTATTAGCATATTTTTCTAGCTTGCCACAGGCACAAATGCTTGTGCAATCAGCCTTGATCAGTAATGTCGTTTTATTTTCATTAGTCATGTTATTTATTACTGGCGCAGTATTTAAAAAAGTTAATGCTTACGATGCATTTATTGATGGGGCTAAAGAAGGCTTTGACACCGCAATAACAATCATTCCTTACTTGGTCGCAATGTTAGTAGCAATTGGTGTGTTTCGCGCTAGCGGCGCTTTGGATATACTCTCAGATGGACTAAGAAATATAATTCTGTCATTTAATATGGATGCTCGTTTTATTGATGCCTTACCAACAGCACTAATGAAACCTTTCAGTGGCAGCGGTGCCCGCGCTATGATGATTGATACAATGCAAGTACATGGTGCAGATTCTTTTGCCGGCCGATTATCATCAATAGTGCAAGGAAGTACCGAGACGACATTTTATGTATTGGCCGTTTACTTTGGCTCCGTCGGCATTAAGAAAATACGCCATGCTGCAGCTTGTGGTTTAGCTGCCGATTTTGCTGGCATATTAACTGCAATTGCTGTTGCCTATTTGTTCTTTGGTTAAGCGACGTGACTTGTAATCATGACAATTAAAGGTTCTCTTTACCCATCTATTGCATCATCTTTAGCTAAAGATGGCTACATTGTCCTGACAAACTTTTTACCAAGTCAGATTATTCAACAACTATATGACCATGTTACTGCTCTACCTAACGAGAGTTTCCAACAAGCTCGTGTAGGTTCGAAGAACAACCTGCAGCTAAATAAGAATGTTCGCAATGATAAAAGCCTCTGGCTTTGTGAACAGCATCCTATAGAGAAGAACTACCTTGCTATTATGGAAGAGTGCCGTATTCAACTCAATAAACGATTGTTTCTAGGCTTACAACGTTTCGAAGCTCACTTTTCTTTCTATAAAACAGGAGCTTTTTATCAACGCCATATTGATTCCTTTCAAGACCAATCACATCGCATTATTTCTAGTGTGTTTTACTTAAACCCTGACTGGTCAGATGACAACGGTGGCGAATTAATACTCTATGAACCAGATAGTGATAATATTTTATCCATTATTAGGCCGCATTTTGGCACCATGGTTCTATTTTTAAGTGAGGAATTCTCACATGAAGTATTACCAACGAAGTATGACCGTTATAGTATTGCTGGCTGGTTTCATTCTGATAATATAACTGACTGAGTAACCTCTATGTCTGCTGAAAAGTTCACTATTTTACAATTAGGGCATCCACATTTACGTCTCACTGCACGCAATGTTGAAAATATTAAAAGTGATAACATTCAAAATTTCATAGATGACTTATTACACTATGTCAGTGAAGTTAATGGTATGGGAATATCGGCACCACAAGTTGACCATTCACTACGTTTATTTATAATGTCTTCAAAGCCGAATACTCGCTACCCTCACGCCCCATCAATGCAGCCAACTGTAATAATAAATCCTGAGATAATTTCCGTAGCTAAAAAAGTAGAAAAAGATTGGGAAGGCTGTCTTAGTGTGCCAAGTATTAGAGCTTTAGTACCACGCCATCAGTCTATTATAGCCCGTTACACTACCCGTAATGGAGAACAAGTTGAAGCAACTTACTATGGTTTTTTAGCCCGTGTTTTTCAACACGAATTAGATCACCTCAACGGCATAGTCTTTATTGATAGAGTAAAGGATAACCATGACATGATGGCAGAACAAGAATGGTTAAAGCTAATTTCTCAACGCTAAGGTTGTGAATAAAAATTAGGTCCTGACTTGTCCAAACATTTCATCAGCTCTTTTTGATAGGTTATCACTACATTTTGGGGAGCCTAGTGCTTTCATAATATGTTTTCGTAGACCCGGCATAAACAATGCATCCGCTAACACTTGGCTAAAGCCAGAATAGCCTGCATCATTTTCTGCCAACCGCTCAACAAACAATTTACAAACCTGGCTATTTTCTAGTAGTTGCCATGATCTGCCCGAAATAATTGCCAGAATTTCTATCTTTTTACTACAATCATCTTTGAGAATTTTAATTACCATCTGTTTAAGTAAAGCACATGCTGAGCTATTTGATGCTGCTCTAAGGCAAGAACAAATCTTCTCGATATTAGGCTCTTTTTGTTGCAGTTCATACTCAATCTGTTGTGATAAAGCTTCTACAATACCAACGGTAGGTTCGACGTGTTCCATGAAGCTACATAACACCATAAAGGGTCTCTCGGGTAATTTTGGCAATGCCTCAATAAGACGTTGTGTTTCTTCACCCTCATTCAGTCTTTCTGCGACATCAGCCACACCTTGCATCGCTAATGATTGCCAATCATTCAGATCTTTATCACCAATAAAGTAATCTAAAGCATTGTGATAATAACTTGAGGGTTGTCTCCCAAGACTCTTATTTGCTTTGGAATTAAAAGCTGCCAGCTTTTCCTCAAGTGGTGTAAATGTATAAGGGCTATCTTTTAATACATCTTCGATGGTCTCGCTACCAGTCGCCGCTAGTATACGTTTTCCAACACGCTCTAGTAACATAGCTAAAAATTCATCACGGGCGGCTTGGATCAATAGGCCCTGTTCGTCTAGAGGAAATTTGAGAAACCAAATATAATGTTTATCTGGCAGTGTTGGACTCCAAAAAATAACACCAAATAATGCTGATTTTTGCAGTGGGTATGGATAGGCTTGTTGAGCAGATTCAAAATTAAAAAACTGGTCTGAACACAGTTTAGCCACGCGGCGGCCCATATCGAACACACGATATTTTGCACCGCTATGATTCAGGAATTCGCTTAGAGTAGTTACTTGATTACTAGACATGCTTATTTCAAAAGCTTTCTTAACTATGTTCGGTATTCAGCATTTATTTTGACGTAATCATAGGAGAAGTCACAGGTCCAAATTGTATCGGTGGCTTTCCCACGCTTCAATATGACTCTAATCGTTATTTCTTCTTGATTCATAACCTGCTGGCCCAATGCTTCAGTATAGTTTACCGCTGGTTCACCATTTTTTATGATGCAAACATCGTCTAAGTAAATAGCGACTTTTGTCAGGTCAAAATTATTAAGACCACTACGGCCAACAGCCGCCAAGATTCTGCCCCAATTAGGATCAGATGCAAATAATGCTGTTTTAACTAAAGGTGAGTGAGCAATAGTGTAAGCTACTTGCCTACACTCTTCAGCATCACTACCTTGCTCAACTTCAACTGCAATAAACTTTGTCGCCCCCTCACCGTCACGCACAACAGCATGGGCTAGCTGCTGACTGATAACAGCAATTGCTTGATATAGTGTTTGAGCATCAGTCGTATCAAAGTCCGTTAATAAATTGTTATTAGCTTTACCAGTTGCCATTAATACACAAGCATCGTTAGTTGATGTATCACCATCAACAGATATCCGATTAAAGGATTGTGCAGATGCTTTTTTTAGCATGAGATCTAAAATGTTTTGCGCAATGGCTGCATCCGTTGCTATATAGGACAACATTGTTGCCATATCCGGCCTTATCATACCTGAACCTTTTGCTATTCCAGTTACTGTGATCAGCTTTCCAGCTAATTTAACTTGTTTAGATACTGCTTTAGCGATCGTGTCCGTTGTCATGATACCTTGTGCGGCATCAAGCCATCGTTCAGCCTCTAATGCTGCCACTAAGCTCGGCATTGCTGCCTTAACTTTATCTAACGGAAGTTGTTCACCAATTACCCCCGTAGAGAAAGGCAAAACTACCTCAGTGATTTCATTCACTTGCCTCGCCATAGCTTGACAGCAAGCGGTAGCTGTTTTTAGCCCTTGTTCGCCTGTACCGGCATTAGCATTGCCGGAGTTAACGAGCAAATAGCGTGGAGTGACTTCATTCTGGTGCTTTTTTGCAATCGTAACTGGAGCTGCACAAAATGCATTTTGTGTATAGATTGATGAGACCGTGCTACCTTTACATATCTCAATTAAAACTAAATCACTGCTACCATTTTTTTTTATTCCCGCATTAGTAGTTGCTAATCGAATACCCTTGATTGATAGTATATCTTTGGCTTCTGGTGAAGGTAAATTGACAGCCATTAATTCAATGCTCCATGACATTGTTTGAATTTCTTACCTGAGCCACAAGGGCAAGGCTCATTACGACCTACTTTTCGACCCTCTCGTTCGATCGGCTGACGCTGTTCCTTAATATTATGGTTTTGACCTTCAGCTTCACCAGTCATACCGTCGACTTGAGCATGCTGCAACTCGATATCACCAGTTTGACGGCGACGCTCTTCCACTTCACGTACATCCTCTTCTGCTCGTAATTCAACGCGAGCAATAAGTGACACTACATCATGTTTAATACGGTCTAGCATTGCTGTGAACATATTAAAGGCCTCACGTTTGAACTCTTGCTTGGGATCTTTTTGAGCATAGCCCCTTAGGTTAATACCTTGACGTAAGTAATCCATTTGAGCCAAGTGTTCTTTCCACTGAGAATCTAATGTTTGAAGCGTAATCGCTTTTTCAAAATGTCGCATTAATTCTGCTCCAGTCATCGCCTCTTTAGCATCAGCCTGATTTTGAATTTCGGATACGATTCGTTCACGAAGTGTTTCTTCATGTAAGTCTTCGTCTTCCTCTAACCATAATGCAATATCTACATCTAACCCAAATTCTTCTTTTAAAGCAGGTGAGAGACCTTCAATATTCCACTGCTCATCAATACTGTCTGGAGCAATATAAGTACTAATTGTTGTATTAACCACAGTAGCACGCATTGAAACAATAGTACTAGACACATCCTTAGCTGCCATTAATTCATTACGTTGCTCATATACGACTTTACGTTGATCATTAGCAACATCATCGAACTCTAATACTTGTTTACGAATATCAAAGTTATGGCCTTCTACTTTCCGTTGTGCATTTTCGATTGCACGAGATACCCACGGATGTTCAATAGCTTCGTTCTCTTCCATTCCTAATTTTTGCATTAAGCCAGACATACGCTCCGATGCGAAAATTCGCATTAGATTATCTTCGAGCGATAGATAGAAACGGCTTGATCCTGCATCTCCTTGACGTCCAGAACGACCACGTAACTGATTGTCAACACGTCGTGATTCATGACGCTCTGAACCTATAATATGCAGACCACCAGACTCTATCACTTGATCATGACGCTGCTGCCATGCTTCTTGGATCGAGTCCTTTTCAATTTTTGAGGCATCATCAGATAGTTCTGATATTTCGGTATCAAGACTCCCACCAAGAACTATGTCAGTTCCACGACCAGCCATGTTAGTGGCTATTGTTACTGAACCAGGTCGGCCTGCTTGTGCAATGATGTAAGCTTCTTTTTCATGAAATTTAGCATTCAACACTTCATGAGGAATTTTTTCTTGTTCCAATAAACTATGAAGATATTCTGATGTTTCGATTGAGGATGTACCTATAAGTACAGGTTGCTGACGCTCGATACATAACTTGATACCTTCAACAATAGCGTCATATTTTTCTTTTGTAGTTAAATAAATTTGATCAGCTGAATCTATGCGACACATTTCACGATGAGTAGGAATAACAATCACTTCAAGACCATAAATAGACTGTAACTCAAACGCTTCAGTATCTGCTGTGCCTGTCATACCAGAGAGCTTTTCATATAAACGAAAAAAGTTTTGAAAAGTTATTGAAGCCAAAGTTTGGTTTTCGTTCTGAATCGTTACATTTTCTTTTGCTTCAACTGCCTGATGCAAACCTTCTGACCATCTACGGCCTGGCATTGTACGGCCAGTAAACTCATCAACAATAACGACATGGTCATCTTGTACAATATAGTCCACATCACGCTGGAATAGTACATGAGCACGAAGTGCGGCTGTCACATGATGCATTAAGCCAATATTGGCTGCATCATAGAGACTTACATCTTCCGAAAGGATACCGGCTTCTGTTAATAGGTTTTCAATTTTCTCATGACCATCTTCAGTAAAATTGACTTGTTTTGATTTCTCATCAATAGTGTAATCACCTGGAGTCTCAACTTCTTCTCCTTCACCAATTTGTTGGCTTAAATTTGGAATAAAAGCATTCATTCTTTCGTATAATTCAGAACTATCTTCTGCTGGTCCTGAAATAATAAGTGGGGTTCTAGCTTCATCTATAAGAATAGAGTCAACTTCATCGATCACCGCAAAATTTAATTTACGCTGAACTTTCTCCTCGATACTGAAAGCCATATTATCGCGTAAATAATCAAAACCAAATTCATTATTAGTACCATAAGTAATATCTGAATTATATGCCTCACGTCGCTCATCTGGGGATAAACCAGCGACGATAACCCCTGTTTTAAGTCCTAGAAAACTATATAATTGACTCATCCATGCAGCATCTCGCTGAGCCAAGTAATCGTTGACAGTAACAACATGGACGCCTTCACCTTCAAGCGCGTTTAAATACACAGCTAACGTTGCCACCAATGTCTTACCTTCACCGGTACGCATTTCTGCAATTTTGCCTTCATTCAGGACATACCCACCGACTAATTGCACATCGAAATGACGCATATTAAGTACACGCTTCCCAGCTTCTCTCACGACTGCAAAAGCTTCAGGTATCAATTCCTCTAGACTTTTTCCTTTAGCTAATAGTCGGCGAAATTCAGCAGTTTTTTCTTTGAGGCTATCATCATCTAATTTTTCGATCGCGACTTCCAAATCATTGACTTCAGTAACCACTTTTTTCAACTTTTTGAGTACACGCTCATTTCTACTACCAAAGACTCTACCAAAAAACTTATTTACCATGCCTATTATTACCTTGTACTGATGCCGAACCTAATGTAATCGGGAAACTAAATGTTAAATGATTATACAATTATAACGCTTAGCCATTCTGAGGTCTAAACACTATATATAAATATGGAGGCTAAAGTATAAAATACAAGCACTATTTTTTAATAAAGCTACGACTCTTCATCGTTTAGTCATTGGGTAATTCTTAAAATTAATTTCTCAGAGTTTAGCTCGTCCAGCTAGTGACATTAATGTCTGGACCAACCTATTATTATCAGATAGTGATAACCTGAATACTTACTTTCGTTATATTTAATAAGAGACTATGCCCAGAGACCCCAAACCAATTAACAGTATTTTTAAAAATGATACTGCTCTAGCAAAAATTTCCAAGCGTACACAATTTTTAAATCATCTCAACCATGCTTTCCAGCAATGCTTACCTGCACAGTTTTCAGCTCATTGTAAGTTAGCTAATATCAGGGGGGAGACCCTTGTAATTCATACTGATAATGCTTCATATAGCAGTCTGTTACGTTTTCAGGCTCCCGCTCTATGTGAAGCTTTATCTCGTGAACTTAAAATTGATATAACGTTACTAGAGATTAAAGTTAGGCCTAACTTTACTCGTATGGATTCTCGACCTAAAAACACAATATCTCTTCCTGATTCTGCTGCTACGGCATTGCAGCAAACTGCTGATAATATGGATGAGGGTGCATTAAAAGTAGCCCTGGAGAAGCTAGCTAAACGAAAAATTTAGCTAACAATTGATGCAGCCGGCCTACTGAATACGATTGGTGCATTTTCATCATCTTCAAAACTTACTAATTCCCAAGCATCTTCTTGTGCAAGTAACTTTCGGAGTAACTTATTATTAACTTCGTGGCCTGATTTATGTCCACTAAAGGCACCAATCAGGCTATGTCCGAGTAGGTAAAGATCACCAATTGCATCTAATACTTTATGGCGTACAAATTCATCTTCGTAGCGAAGGCCATCTTCATTTACAACACGATAGTCATCAACAACAATAGCATTATCCATGCTACCCCCTAATGCCAAGTTATTTTCGCGTAGTTTTTCGATATCCTTCATAAAGCCAAATGTACGTGCTCGACTTACTTCTCGAACGAATGACGTTGAGGAAAAATCAACCTCTACTTTTTGAGAATGCTCAGTAAATGCGGGGTGCTCAAAGTCAATTTTAAAGCTAACCTTAAACCCATTAAATGGTTCAAATTTAGCCCATTTATCCCCATCTTCTAACAGAACTGTTTTTTTTATACGGATAAATTGTTTTGCAGCTGCTTGTTCTTCGATTCCCGCTGACTGAATCAAGAAAACAAAAGGACCCGCACTACCATCCATAATGGGCACTTCTGCAGCATTGAGATCAACATAGGCATTATCAATACCCAAACCCGCGAATGCAGACAATAAGTGTTCTACTGTGGATATTTTTTCACCATGCTCGACCAATGTGGTTGACAAAGCAGTTTCACCCACATTACAAGCTTTAGCACTTATTTCAATAACAGGTTCTAAATCAACGCGCCTAAAAATTATTCCTGTATTTATAGCCGCTGGATGCAAAGTTAGGTATATAGTTTCACCACTATGTAAGCCCACTCCTGTGGCGCGAATTACATTTTTCAATGTTCGTTGCTTTATCACCCTAATTTCTTCTCCAAAACCACTGTTTTTGTTCGCGCATTGTAGCATACCACTATCTATTAAAAATTGGAGCCTATTCTCATCTCTAGTCTGCTTGACGACGAAGAAATGCTGGTACATCAAGATAGTCCATATCATTTTTACTATGAATTACCTGCTTTTGCTGTGCTTGCTCTTCATTTCTTAGGACTGTCGGCTTATCATAATCTATATCAACATCTTTTTTAACTATCTCCATTTGTGGAATCTCTAATTCTGTTGGCATAGACATTTTAATCCCCTTTTCTGCACCTAAACCAGTTGCAACAACAGTTACTCTTAGCTCATCTGTCATTTCAGGATCGATAACCGTACCAACCACTACAGTTGCGTCATCAGAAGCAAAATCTTTCACTGTATTACCGACAGCTTCGAACTCACCTATTGTCATATCTAGACCCGCTGTTATATTTACTAAGACCCCTCGTGCCCCAGCCAAATCCACATCTTCTAATAAAGGACTAGAAACTGCGTGCTGTGCTGCTTCAACGGCTCTATTCGGTCCTGATGCCTTACCTGTTCCCATCATTGCCATTCCCATTTCAGACATCACTGTTCGTACGTCTGCGAAATCCACATTGATCATACCTTCCCGTGTGATCAATTCTGCTATTCCCTGAACCGCACCCAACAACACATCGTTAGCCGCTTTGAATGCATCCAATAAACTCATGTCCTTACCTAAGACAGCCAATAGTTTTTCATTTGGAATAGTTATCAATGAATCAACATGTTGGCTTAACTCATTTAGTCCTTGGCTTGCTATCTTTAAACGTTTTGCACCCTCGAATGGGAATGGTTTTGTAACCACTGCGACCGTTAAAATACCCATTTCCTTAGCGACCTGTGCCACCACTGGTGCTGCTCCAGTTCCTGTGCCACCCCCCATTCCTGCCGTAATGAAAATCATATCTGCACCTGAAATGACTTCAGTAATTCTTTCTCTATCTTCCAATGCTGCCTGACGACCAATATCTGGGTTTGCTCCAGCGCCTAAACCTTTAGTAATATCAGTACCTAGCTGAAGTTGTGTTGTTGCAGAGCTTTTACGCAATGCTTGAGCATCAGTATTTGCACAAATAAAATCAACTCCTTCAATTTCATTCACCACCATATGCTCCAGTGCATTACCACCACCACCCCCGACTCCAATTACCTTAATCACCGCATTTTGTGTATATGTATCAATTAATTCAAATGTCATTTTATATCTCCCGAAGTGTTCTATCTTTAGTTAATGTGCGTAATTATTACTTGAAGTAAATATTTTAAAAATTCCCCTCAAACCAACCTTTCATACGTGTCAATACTTCTTTAAAGCCATTGCCTGTATTTATCTCAGACTGACCTATTGCTTCCATCTCATTTCCAAACAGTAAAAGACCTACACCTGTTGCATGTATTGGGTTTCTTACCGCTTCGACTAATCCTCCGACATGTTGCGGATAACCCAAACGGACAGGTAAATGAAAGACCTCTTCTGCCAGTTCAATTACCCCTTCCATTTTTGAACTCCCACCTGTTAACACAACTCCTGCAGCTAACAATTCCTCAAACCCGCTGCGCCGCAGTTCTGCTTGTACTAAGGTTAATAACTCTTCATAACGTGGCTCAACAACTTCCGCCAAAGTTTGCCTTGCTAATTGCCTTGGAGGTCTGTCTCCAACACTTGGTACTTCAATTGTTTCATCTTCTCGTGCTAATTGAGTTAATGCACAGGCATATTTCATCTTTATTTCTTCGGCGTACTGTGTTGGTGTCCGAAGAGCAACAGCAATATCATTTGTTACTTGATCACCGGCAATAGGAATAACTGCTGTATGACGAATTGCACCATCAACAAAAATCGCAATATCGGTTGTTCCCCCTCCTATATCAACCAAACATACACCAAGCTCTTTCTCGTCTTCTAGAAGTACTGAGTAGCTTGAAGCCATTTGCTCTAAAATAATTCCATCTACTGATAACCCGCAGCGTTCAATACATTTGCTAATATTTTGTGCCGCACTCACAGCCCCAGTAATCAGGTGAACTTTAGCCTCAAGTCGAACACCCGACATTCCAATTGGCTCCCGAATACCCTCTTGATTATCGATAATATATTCTTGGGGCATTACATGGAGTAACTGCTGGTCACCAGGAAAATGTACTGCTTTCGCTGCATCCACTACTCTTTCAATATCACCCTGAGTTACTTCTTTATCTCTTATAGCTACTGTGCCATGAGAATTTAAGCTGCGAATGTGACTACCGGCAATACCTGCATAAACTGAATGAATCTGACAGCCTGCCATTAGTTCTGCCTCTTCAACTGCTCGCTGAATTGATTGCACCGTAGATTCAATATTAACTACTACACCTTTTTTCATACCACGAGCAGGGTGGGAACCGAGACCAATAATCTCCAATGCATTATCATTTGGTCCCGCATCCAAAACAGGGGCCGCAACAATAGCAACTACCTTAGAAGTGCCTATATCTAGACCAACAATCAAATCTCTATCATTTTTTTTAGTCATCATACGTTTCCATTAAAATCAGGTATTTGACCTGGTCTCCAAATTACTGATAAGCCGTTCGGATAACGCATATCCATTTCAGCTATCTGCGACTGGTAATGCCTTAATTCATTCTCATACACACGTAAAAAACGGTTAAATCGTTCTTCACTTTCTGCACGACCAAGTACAATGAGAATGCCATTAGTTAATGTCATGCTCCATGCTCGTCTATCATCCATAACTAAGGTTTTTATTTTTAAACTATGCTTTTGCAAAGCTTGCTCCATCGCCATATAACGACTTGCCATTAATACTTCACTTGCTTCCGGCCCATCTAGCGTCGATAGCGTTGACAGTGCTTTTTTATTTGAAGAGGTGAATATTTCACCATCTTTGTTAACTAAACCTTTATCTTTCCAGCGAGCAACAGGAACTTTTTCTTCCACAATTAAATGTAAACTATCCGGCCATACACGTCTGACTTGTACACTTCTAATCCAAGGCAAGGACTCTCCAGCATTACTGATATGTGTAACATCAATACTCAAAAAGCTTCCTCGCGTGTGAGGCTTAACAGCTTCAACCAATATCCTTTTGTTAGCATGATCAAAACTTCCTTCTACCGTCACGTGTAAAATAGGCAAAATATTACTTTGGCTAAAAATCCAACTACCACCTATCAAACCCATTAGCGACAATATAATCAGGCTCTTGTATGCAAGGTTATGCCAGCCTCTCGCTCTTTCAACATGGCGCTGTGGTTTTAATGTTGCACCCCGTTTCATTGATTTTGACATTAAATTGATATCCTCTTAACACTAGCTCTCAAGATTTCCATAACTAAATCTTCAAAACTTAACCCTACTTGTTTTGCAGCCATAGGAACTAAACTGTGACTCGTCATACCTGGAATACTATTTGCCTCTATTAAATAAAACTTTCCTTCTTGATCTCGCATTAAGTCAATCCTACCCCAACCTTTCATTCTCAAACTTTCAAAAGCACGTAATGACAATTGCTGACAATAAGCTTCATCTTTTTTACTTAAGCCTGCAGGACATAAATACTCTGTCGTATTCGCTTCATATTTAGCATTAAAGTCATAAAATTTATTTGGTGTTTTCAATAAAATAACTGGCAGAGTCCTCTCTTCTAAAATAGCAACTGTATATTCATCACCTTCAATCCAGCATTCAGCAATAACCTCATCATCGTAATGTAAAGCATAATCAATAGCGGCTTTTAAGCCGCTTATCTTCTCAACCTTGGTCATACCAATACTTGAACCTTCATTAACCGGTTTCACTATGAGAGGTAAGCCAAGTTTATTTATTAATTCATTTGGATCCGTATTTCTATTTACGTGAGAAAAGCTAGCCGTTGGTAAATTAAGTTGTTGCCAAATACTTTTACTCAGGGCTTTGTTCATTGAAAGTACTGCACCCGTGAGATCTGACCCCGTGTATGGTATTGCCAATGCATTTAAGATCCCTTGAATCTCACCATCTTCACCACCACGCCCATGAAGCATGATGAAAGCATGATCAATCTTACCTTCTGCTAATTGCTGCGCAATATCAGCTCCGACGTCTACTTTATGTGCATTTATCCCCTGACTCTTCAATGCCGACAACACAGCTTCACCACTCAACAGGGAAATACTTCGTTCCGCAGAGCGTCCACCCATTAGCACTGCCACTTTTCCAAAATTATAAGTGGAACTGACCATTACGCTGCATCTCCAACAATACGAACTTCGGGCTTTAACAACACACCGTGCTCTAATTCTATTTTTTCCTGCACAAGGACAATTAATGCCTCTATATCTGCTGCTGTTGCATCCCCCATATTCACAATAAAATTAGCATGTTTTTCTGATACAGCTGCACCGCCAATTGCCATCCCTTTTAACCCGGACGCTTCAATCAATCGACCAGCAAAATCATTTCCAGGATTTCTAAATACTGAACCTGCCGATGGCTTGTTCGTGGGTTGAGTTGTATTTCTTTTTTTTAATAGTGACTTTATTTCTGCCATCTCATTATTTTTATCACCTAGCCTTAAACCCAGAGTCGCAGAAACAAACCATTCTTCTGCTGGCAATGCTACATCTCTATAACCTACTTTAAATTCCTCTGTTGATCTTTGATGGAATTGGCCTTGTCGGTCGATCGTTGTAACTTCTTCAATTAATGACCATATCTCTGTCCCGTGAGCACCGGCATTCATCGCCAAAGCTCCCCCTAAAGTACCTGGAATGCCTGCTAAGAAACCGGCTCCGGATAAACCTGAACGTGCCGCCTGCTTGGCTAATTTACTGCAATAAACACCGGCCTCAGCCTCAATTGATTTACCTTGAACATCGAAGTCTTTTAAAATCCCTGCAGTTGATATTACTGTGCCTGCAAACCCACCATCCCTAACCAGTAAGTTACTTCCTAGTCCTAGCCATAAAAGTGGTTCAGTTCTTGGCAATTGTGATAAAAATGATGCTAAATCTGATTTATTCGAGGCTCGATACAATTGACGTGCGGTGCCCCCTACGCGCCATGATGTATATTTCGCTAATGGCTCATTAAGAAGAAGTTCACCTGTAATATTTAAAAAGTCAGTAGTCATGCTCTATGCACTCCTAACTTTTCAACAATTTCAACAGAAGTACTACCAATATCGCCTGCGCCTAGTGTAAGTAAAACATCGCCGTCTGATAATACCCCTGGTAATATTTTCAGTAAGACTGAATTATCTTTAATAAAGACTGGTTCCACTTGACCGCGTAGTCGAATCGCTCGACATAGGCTCTTACTGTCTGCACCTGCAATAGGCATTTCACCAGCTGGGTAAACCTCTTGCATCAATAAAATATCTACACTTGATAATACTTCTGCAAAGTCATCAAATAGATCTCGAGTACGTGTATAACGGTGTGGCTGAAACAACACCACTAGCCTTCTGTTCGGCCAACTAGCCCTTGTTGCTTCTATTGTTGCACTCAATTCGGTTGGATGATGTCCGTAATCATCAATCAGTAATACTTTGCCACCCTCTACTTTTAAATCACCTACAATATTAAAACGACGGGCAATACCCTCAAATTGATTTAATGCTCTCTGACAAGCATCAACTGATACACCTAAATTAATAGCAACTACGATCGCTGCTGTTGCATTCAAGGCATTATGTAGGCCTGGCATATTTAGTGTAATAACAAAACTTTGTTCCGTTGACCTATTAATTACTGTGAAATTGCTTTGGCCTCCTGCTTGTTTCAATTCAGTTACTTTAAAGTCAGCATCATGAGCAACACCATATGTAATAACTGGCCGTGTGACACCAGGTAATAAATCCCTTACAACAGGATCATCAATACACATCACTGCTAAACCATAGAAAGGTAAATGATGTAAAAATTCTAAAAATGTAGCTTTTAACTTATTGAAGTCTCCGCCATAAGTTGCCATATGGTCTTCATCAATATTTGTTACCACTGCAACTACTGGCTGTAAATATAGGAATGATGCGTCACTTTCATCTGCTTCTGCCACTAGGTAGCGGCTACTTCCAAGCCGAGCATTACTTCCCGCGCTATTTAAACGACCGCCGATAACAAAAGTTGGATCTAAGTCACCCTCACTTAGTAAAGCTGCAATCAAACTTGTTACTGTTGTTTTACCATGGGTCCCTGCCACAGCAATACCATAGCTAAAACGCATCAGCTCAGCTAACATTTCAGCACGAGGTACAACTGGAATACGCAGCTTTTTAGCTGCGATTAACTCTTCATTATTTTCAGTAATTGCAGTTGTTACAACAACAACATCTGCACCTGACAAATTACTCTCAGCATGTCCAATCTTCACTATGACGCCTAATTGACGTAAATGTTCAATCAGCACATTTTTACGTATATCGGAGCCTGAAACTTGATAGCCTAAATTTATTAACACCTCCGCAATACCACCCATGCCAACACCGCCTATCCCAATAAAATGAATATGCTTGACACGACTTTGCATTGCTGACATTTTTTTATCCATGGCTCACCGCCATACAGATGTCTGCAATTGATACTGCTGCTTCAGGTTTTGCCAGTTTTTTAGCAGCTTTAGCCATATTAAAGAGGTTATTTCTACTTGATGTAAGGTCAATTATTCTATTCGAAAGCACCTTATCATCTAGCTTTGACTCATCGATTAGTACTGCAGCTCCTACATCTAATAATGCTGATGCATTATGAGTCTGATGGTCATCTACTGCATGAGGATATGGCACAAGTATTGATGCTACACCCGCCGCTGAAAGTTCTGCAATTGTCAAGGCTCCAGCTCTACATACAACTAGATCAGCCCAATTATAGGCTTCCGCCATATTACTAATAAATTCTGTCACTTCAGCTTGAACACTAGCTTCTTGATAATTTTTCTTGCAGTCTTCCAGATGATTTTGGCCACATTGATGTCTAACTTTAATACTTCTAATAGCTCCTATTAAAGCTAAAGATTTTGGTAATACTTTATTCAAAGACTTAGCGCCCAGACTTCCACCCAATACCAATAGCCTAATATCTTCTTCCATCTCTCCACTATTTATTGGTTCCACTATCTCAGCTATACAGGACCTCACCGGATTCCCAACCCATTCGGCTTTCATTGATGCTCTAAAACAGTTGGGAAAACCTTGTAGTACTCTACTAGCAATGACTCCAAGTAATTTATTTGTTAGACCAGGAATAGAGTTTTGTTCATGAATCACAATAGGTTTTCTTAACAACCATGCTGCGACACCACCAGGGCCAGATGCAAAGCCACCTAAACCTAACACTAAGTCTACGTTTGTTTTTTTAATTATCACGATCGCTTCAAAGACAGCTTTAGCTATCTTAAAAGGTGCTTTTATCCATCCCATTGCTCCATTACCACGTAGACCTTGCACACTAATTTCAGTCAAGGGATAACCTGCCTCTGGAACAAGTCGAGATTCTATCCCTTTAGCAGTGCCCATCCAAGTTACTGTTACACCACGCCGTGTCAATATATCCGCCACTGCCAATGCCGGGAACACATGTCCACCTGTTCCACCAGCCATAATCATAATTGTTGTCATTAGCGTTTCACTCGCACTGAAGCTTGCTCAGGGAAACGTGTCTCTATATCAACTCGGAATAACAAAGCAATTCCTATACAACTTATTAATAAACTACTACCGCCATAACTCATTAATGGAAGTGTTAAACCTTTTGTAGGCAACACCCCCATATTGACGCCCATATTGATGCAGGCTTGTAGGCCCAACCATATACCTATTCCATAGGCGATTTGCGAACCAAACACTTGACCTGACAATTCTGCTGCGCGTCCAATTGCTAATGCACGCCAAATGAAAATAGCGAACAAGATTAAGACACTCAATGAACCCAACAAACCTAGCTCTTCTGCCAAGATAGAATATAAAAAGTCAGTGTGAGCTTCAGGCAAATAAAACAGCTTTTGCATACTACTACCTAGTCCAACACCTAACCAATCTCCTCGTCCAAAAGCTATTAAAGCTTGTGTGAGTTGAAAACCACTACCAAATGGATCTTGCCACGGGTCCATGAATGTTTGTAATCGTTGTAAGCGATAGGGTGCAAACCAAATTAAAGCACTAAATAATGCTGCAAAAGTACTTATCAAAGCAGCAAATACATCTAAGCGTGAACCACCTAAAAACAACATTGCTAAAACAGTTGTAAAAATGACTACTACAGAGCCCATATCTGGTTGTAATAGAAGTAGTATTGCTGCGATGCCTAACAATATTAATGGCCCAACAACTTTAAAGAATGAACCTTGTAGCTGACCATGATGACGCTGCAGATAATCAGCAACATAAATAACAGAGAATAATTTTATAACTTCAGCGACTTGGATATTTACCAGACCAAGTGGTAACCATCGTCTACTACCATTTACTTCTTTGCCTACGCCCGGAATAAGGACTAAAATTAATAACCCGACTCCAATCACTAGAAGTAATGGAGCCATTTGACGCCAAACTGATAACCTTATTCTCATCATTACAGTTGCAATGGCTATACCTGCAATTGCAAAAACTAACTGGCGGTTAAAATAGAACAATGGCTGGCCTAGTTTGCCATCGGCAATTGAGATTGAGGCTGACCCAACCATGATTAAACCTATAAATAATAATGTACAGACTGAAAACATTAACTTCCCATCAAGTTCGTACATTAAATTTATTTTACTCATGATAACTGAGCCTCTACTGCATTGGTAAAAGCATCACCACGTCTCTCATAATTATCATACATATCAATGCTCGCACATGCTGGTGATAACAAAACGATATCTCCTTTTTTGGCGATAATTTTGGCTTTATTTACAGCATCTGACATGTTTCGCACGGTTTGTTGTGGAATATTTTTTGGGGTAACTTCTGATATTTTTTTGGCATCCTGCCCAAGCAAAAGAAGGCTTTTTAGATGAGACTCAAAAACAGGCGTTAAGTCAGTAAATTCTTGTTCTTTTGCAACCCCCCCTGCAATTAAGACGATATCACGACCATAACTAAGGCCCTTAATAGCAGCAATGCTTGCACCAACATTAGTGGCTTTAGAATCATTAACCCATTGAACGCCATTCTCTTCTGCAACTAATTGGCATCGATGTGGTAAACCACGATATTCCTTTAGTGCTTCCAACATAGCTTTCATTGGCAACTGCATTACATACCCCAAAGCTAGTGCCGCTAACGCATTAGCAATATTATGCTCTCCAATAACTTGTATCTCACTTATTGGAATTAATCTCTCCTTACCTCGAGCTAAGTAAATAACCCCACTCTCCTCGATAACCCCAAAATCATTATCTACTGGCTTATGTAATGTGAAGCCAGTTTGATTTCGAAAACTCTCAGAACAGTTCGGTGATAATTTGTCATCACGATTAACAATAATGGCTCCAGAACCAATATGAATTTTAGCTTTCGTCTTTTGATATTGTTCAATATCGTCATAACGATCTAGATGATCTGGACTAATATTTAATACAACAGACGCATAAGCCCCCAAGGATGAAACTGTCTCTAATTGAAAACTCGATAATTCAAGAATATAAAAGTCTGGCTCAGAGCCAGGAATCAAATCTAAGGCCGGTATACCAATGTTTCCACCGACCTTAATATTTTTACCCGCCCTTATTGCCATTTCAGTCAGCATCGTTGTAACCGTGCTCTTTCCATTTGAACCTGTAATTGCTATCAAGGGTTGATTAATAAAACGTACAAAGAGCTCAATATCACCGATAATCTCTATGTTATGTCTACGCGCCTCTTTTATTTCCTGTAAACGTGGGTCAACACCAGGACTCAAAACGATAACATCACTCTGGAGCATTATTTCAAGGTTCAATCCATCTCTATTTAGCAATACTCCGGGAAGTTCGTTTTGCACAATGCCAATATTTGTAGGATTCTTACGTGTATCCATCATTGCAACATCATGACCCTGCTCAAGCAAAAAGCGAGCACAAGATAACCCTGTCTTTCCCAGACCAATTATCAAGTACGCTTTCGCTTTAATTTTTACTTGTTTCATGACTGTCATCTGATTTTCAATGTCGCTATGCCAACCAAAACCAAAAAGACAGTAATGATCCAAAACCGTACTATTATTCTCGGTTCAGGCCATCCTTTTAATTCATAATGGTGATGTATTGGTGCCATTAGAAAAACACGCTTTCCACGTAACTTATAAGACACTACTTGCACTACAACAGATAATGTTTCAGCTACAAAAACACCCCCCATAATTAATAACACTAACTCTTGCCTTACTAATACTGCGACACAACCTAATGCTGCACCCAGGGCAAGGGCACCTATATCACCCATGAAGACTTGCGCTGGATAGGTGTTAAACCAAAGAAACCCTAGACCAGCACCAACCATTGCAGCACAAAAAATTGTTAATTCACCCGCGCTTGGAATAAAGGGAATGGATAAATACCGAGCAAACTCAGCATGTCCTGCTAAGTAACTAAATAAGCCTAATGCTCCAGCAACCATAACAGTAGGCATTATAGCCAACCCATCAAGACCATCTGTTAGATTCACAGCATTACTACTTCCTACAATCACTAAATAAGTAAGTACCATGTACCATGCACCTAAGGGAATAATTACATCCTTAAAAAAAGGAATTATAAGTTCCGTTTCAGCAGGAATTGTTGCTGATGTATATAAAAATATTGCTGCACCTGCACCGACAACTGATTGCCAAAAATATTTATACCTACTTGCTAGGCCTTTTGGATCTTGACGAGCCAACTTTATATAATCATCAACAAAACCAATGACACCAAACAACATTGTCACCAACAATACTACCCATATATACCGATTATTTAAGTCTGCCCATAACAAGGTACTTATTGCGATTGCCACTAGAATTAAAGCCCCCCCCATAGTCGGCGTACCTGACTTACTTAAGTGTGACTGCGGCCCATCATCTCGTATTACTTGGCCTATTTGCTTGAAACTCAAACGCCGAATCATTGTTGGCCCAACAATTAAGGCAATGCCTAAAGCCGTCATCACACCCAGAATAGCCCTGAGTGTTAGATATTGAAAAACAGAGAAACCACTATGGTACTGGCTTAAATACTCACTCAAATACAGCAACATCAACCTTCTCCTTTTATAGAAAGTGCATCTGCGAGCCTATCCAATTGCATAAAACGTGAGCCTTTAATGAGACATATAATATTTTTGCTTAATCTAGACTCTAAATACTCTTGAATGCTTATTAAACCTGAGAAATGTTTTGCCCCTTTGCCAAAAGCAATGTTGGCGAGCTTACTTTTTTCACCCAATGTCAATAAGTGTTTTATGCCTGCTGATTTTGCTTTAACACCTAAAGCAGTGTGAATTTCATCACTTTGATTACCTAATTCGCCAAAGTCGCCTAACACCAACCAATGTTCGCCTGGAAAGGTTTTTAATGTTGAAACTGCTTGCTCATATGAAGTCGGATTTGCATTATAGCTATCATCCAAAATGGTAGCGTTATTAATACCCAAACGCAGTTGTAGCCTGTGTGGCACACTTTCCATACTATCCAAACCTGAAACCATATCTTGAAAATTAACAGACAATGCTGAGCTCACAGCAATTGCAGCTAATGCGTTTGACACATTATGACTTCCAGGGAGCGGTAAATTAACATAATGAAAAACTTCATCTATCTTGACCATGAAATGACTTGAAGTAACATAAGACTGATAATCTGTTGCTTGTATATCAGCATAGTTATTTAGTCCAAAAGATAGGCTTCTTTGACCCTTCAACATATTCAGCCAATACTCGGTATTATTCATATCTGCATTAAAAACTCCCACACCATCACTTGGCAGGTTTGAGTAAATCTCAGACTTCGCTTTTACTACACCTTCTATGCTACCGAATCCCTCTATATGAGCTTCACTTACGTTATTGATAAGGGACACTGTAGGACTCGCTAATTTCACTAATTCTGCTATTTCACCAGCATGGTTCGCACCCATTTCAATAACGGCATAATCAGTGTCTTTTTGAATCCTGAATAATGATAAAGGTACGCCTAAGTTATTGTTTAGATTACCTTCTGTTGCAATAATATGATGGTTTTGTGACAATATAGCCGCTAACATTTCCTTAACTGTAGTTTTACCATTACTACCTGTGACTGCAATCACTTTGCAGTCACACTGTTTTCGCCAATAAGCAGCTAATTTTCCAAACCCTTTTACTACGTCATTGACTACAAGCTGAGGTAAATTATCATTTTGAAACTTACTAACTAACGCTACACTGGCACCAGCTTCTCTCGCCGCAGAAATATAATGATGTCCATTAGAGTGCTCACCTACAATAGCCACGAATAAGTCTCCTTTTTTGACTTTTCGACTATCTATAGTCGCACCAGTAATATCTACATTGATGTCAAAAGAACGAATGCCTAATAATTCAGCAGCATCATTCAATGTCAATTGACTACTCACTTTTGGAAACCAATTGGCATTGATCGTTCATCATTTGCTGCTACCATTGCACCAAGAGCTATTTCTTTATCACTAAATGAATGTTTATTACCTGCAATTTCTTGATATTGCTCATGACCTTTGCCCGCGATAAGAACTATATCTTCATCTTTTGCATTATTTATCGCATAAGTAATAGCGTGTTTTCTGTCGTGTTCAATGTGTAGTTTGTCTTGATTTTTTATCCCTTTTAAAATTTCGACCACAATAGCTTTATTACTTTCACTTCTTGAATTATCGGTCGTTAATACTATTTGGTCTGCATATTGTTCAGCTTTTGCGCCCATCAATGGACGCTTACCAACATCTCTCTCACCACCACAACCAAATACACACCATAACTGTCCCTCTTTATGCATCAGAAGCCTCAATGACTTCAATGTTTTCTCAAGTGCGTCAGGTGTATGAGCAAAATCTATCACTACACTTGTTTGCTCCTCATTACCCAACAACTCCATTCGACCATTAATGTCATGGCACTGATTTATGTAATTGAGTACCGTATTAAAAGGTATTTTAATTGCTAATAAACTTCCTACTGCTGCGAGCATGTTATCAATATTAAAGCGACCTAATACTCTACACTCCACCTGCCCTACTTCTGCTTTATTGACTAACGTAAATTTAAGACCTTTCATCGATGCCTTAATATTCTTAGCTTGCAACGTCATGCCCTTAAGTTCAGAGCTATAGGTTATTAAGGCTAGTTCTTTACGACTTGTTAAACCACCTCTTAAGCTTTGACCTAACTCATCATCCATGTTGATGACAACTGTTTTAATACTTTTAAAATCAAACAGACGCTTTTTAGCTTCTTTATAACTCGCCATGTCCTTATGATAATCAAGATGATCTCGACTTAAATTTGTAAAGACAGCAACATCAACTGCAACACTGTTTAAGCGGCCCTGCTCTAGAGCATGTGATGATGCTTCTATAACGACATAGCTTGTTTTTTGATGGCAAAACTCAGCCAAGCTGGCTTGTAAATCCACAGGATTTGGTGTTGTTATACCTGAATTACTCAACGCATCTAAACGTCCTATTCCCAGAGTTCCAATCAAACCACAAGCATCGCCAGAGGACTCAAGACATTGAGCGATAAAATGGCTCACTGAGGTTTTACCATTAGTGCCCGTCACGGCTACAATTGTTAGGGCCAATGAAGGATGGCCAAAAAACCGTGCGGCTATTTCACCAACCTTCTCACTCAAGTTAATCACCTCAATAGCTTGTATTTTTGCTGTTGCTAAGTAATTTATTTCTTTTTCACTTAATGGTAATAACTTATCAAACAGTATTCCTTTTGCTCCACTGTCTATTGCCTCCTTAAAGTATAGAGTTCTCTGCTTAGCATCTTTTGTTGTTGCAATGAATAACCCACCTGCATCCAACGCTCGGCTATCCATCGAAATACTTGTCACCTCTCTCTTCTCTATCAGGTCGGGTGACTTAACCATACCTACTAATAACGTAGCAATATTTTTACTAATAGTCGGCATACTCATCACTTTTCTGCCACTTGAAGCTTATTAGCTGGCAAATCATCTGGGGAAATATTGAGTAAGCGCATAGCACCTGTCATTACTTTTGAAAAAACAGGCCCAGCTACTAAACCACCGTAATATTCTTCACCTTTTGGATCGTCAATCATTACAACCATCGCTAAGCGTGGCTTACTAGAAGGGATGATTCCAGCAAATAATGACAAATATTGCTTTTCTGCATACCCCCCTTTACCGGCTTTTTTAACCGTGCCCGTTTTACCAGCGACATGATAATTTTCTACAGCTGCTAGTTTTGCAGTACCTCCCTCCTCTACAACTCCCTCCATCATTGTGACAACTTGCTTCATTACATCTGATGAATAAACACGTCGCCCCCCGGAATTTTCTGACAACTTAATGAAACTAATAGGTTGTAAAATCCCACCATTAGCAAGCACCATATAACCTCTAGCTAGCTGTAATGCTGATGATGCTAGACCATATCCATATGATAAAGTAGCTCTATCAAGCTCTCGCCACTTTTGAGGATCTGGAAGGCTACCTATAGCTTCCCCAGGGAAATATCCACCTGTTGGTTCTGCCATTCCAAAAGCTGCAAAGTCATGCCAAAGCTGTTCAGGCTTGACTGCCAAGGCAATTTTACTTGCACCTACATTGCTAGACTTTTGAATCAAGGTTGCCATGTCTATTTGGCCATAGTCACGAAAGTCTTTGATAGTATGCCCACTTACTCTTAAAGTCCCGGGGCCTGTATCAATAATTGAATTGGGCTTGAATTTACCCGATTGTAGTCCACTTGCCATAGTAAAAGGTTTGACTGTAGAGCCGGGTTCAAATAAATCAGTCACCGCACGATTACGATAATCACTACTTTTCAATCCTTTTCGATTATTAGGGTTGAATGATGGCTGATTAACTATTGCTAATACTTCACCGGTTCGAATATCCAAAATTACTGCTGAACCTGATCTTGCTCGATAATGCGTGACAGCCTCTTTTAAAGACTGATAGGTCAAATACTGAAGCCTTAAATCTATACTTAGCTGGATATTTTGGCCATCTTTCGTTGGTTTTAATTGTTCTCCACCTTCAACATAATTACCACGGCTGTCTCGCACCATCCTTTTTAAACCAGGTAAACCCGTTAGTACATCATCATGCATTAACTCAAGACCCTCTTGACCCATGTCATCTATATTTGTAAAACCAACTAAATGAGATGTAACCTCTCCTGTTGGGTAATAGCGCTTATATTCACGTTGCAGTGCCAAACCTTTAATATTAAGGCTATTCACTTTATTTGCCACCTCTGGTGCAACTCGCCTCTTTAAGTAGATAAACTCACGTTTTTTATTTTTTTTTATTTTTTTACTAATCAAGCTGGTTTTAATGCCTAAAATCTTAGCCAAATTTGTCATCTCTCTGCTATCAGCATCAAATACCTGTGGGTTCAGCCAAACGGAATGGACCGGTGTACTAATTGCTAAAGGTTCGCCATTGCGATCCAAAATCATGCCTCGATGAGCCGCAACTTCAACATTGCGTAAGTGGCGGGCATCGCCTTGATTCCTCAAAAAATCGGCATTAAACACCTGAATGTCAGCTAAGCGCCATCCTAAACTTAGTACCAGAGTAATAAACATCAAACGTAGTAAATTTAAACGCCAAATGCCAACCTGATAATTTGCTTTAGTTTTACGGCTCATGGTTTGAGTACCACGGTACTTCCAGCTTTGGGTATAATCATATCCAACCTGATTTTAGCCTGACGCTCTACTCGCCCCGGGCTTGCCCAAGTACTTTGTTCTAATAAAAGCCTACCCCACTCTTCATCCAAATCATCTCGATGTTGCTCGTGTTTTTGCAATGCAACAAATTCAACCCGACTTTGATGCTTTGTATACACAACTGAGATGGCTGATACCAATACTGCCAATAACATTACGTATAGAGAAAAATGTTGACTATGCATGTCAATAATTCGAGCCAACGTCATTTTACTTTCTCGACAACACGTAAGACTGCACTTCGTGATCTTGGATTATCAGCTAACTCTTGCTCTCCTGCTTTAATAGCTTTGCCAATTAACTTGATACTAGGGTTTAATTGATCAGCAGTAATAGGAAAGTGCGCAGGTAAATTATCACCTTTGGCTTGATCACGGAAAAACCGCTTAACAATGCGATCTTCGAGAGAGTGAAAGCTAATCACAGTAAGTCGCCCACCAATAGCCATCACATCAATAGCCTGCTGAAGTGCTACTGATAAATCATCCAACTCATTATTTATATAAATTCGAATTGCTTGAAATGTTCGTGTTGCTGGATGCTTATTTTTTTCACGAAATGGGCTTGCTTTATCCACTAGATCTGCTAATTGCTTTGTCGTTCTTAGTGGTGAATCTTCTCTAGTTTCTACTATTGCTCTAGCAATTCGTTTTCCAAAACGCTCTTCACCGAATGTTTTTATTACAGTTGTAATCTCATCCATACTCGCATGTGCAAGCCAATCTGCTGCACTGATGCCTTCATCCGGATTCATCCTCATATCCAAAGGACCATCTTTCCGGAAACTAAATCCACGTTCTGCAATATCCAATTGTGGTGATGAGACGCCAATATCCAATAAAATACCATCGACTTTCCCCTGCCAAGACCTCGTTTGCACAACATTCGATAATGTTGCAAAAGAACATTGCTCAATCGTAAACCGTTCATCCTTTGCAGCTAAGCTCTGCCCTTCCATAAAAGCTTCTGGATCTTTATCGAGCCCTAATATTTGGCCTTTGGACGATAACCTCTCCAATATAGCCCTCGCATGTCCTCCTCGGCCAAATGTCCCATCAATATAAAGCCCCTTCGGCCTAATATTCAAAGCAGTCAATGTCTCGTCTAATAAAACCGGGACATGTTCTGGAGTGGCTTTAGTCATAATTAGAGCTAGATAGAAAGACTTTCTAACTCTGCCGGTAAAATACCGCCAAAGTCTTCTTCTAAACAGTCATCCATCAAACTATTCCAAGTATCCTCGCTCCATAATTCAAATTTATTGCCCTGACCTATCATCACGATATCTTTCTCTAACCCTGCAAACTCACGTAATTTTGCCGGTAATAAAATACGACCATTTTTATCCATCTCACATTCAGTGGCATATCCAAGTAACATTCTTTTCAAGCGCCTGACTTGAGTATTCAAGCTTGGTAGACTAGAAAGCTTCTGCTCAACCTGTTCCCATTCTGAGAGGGGATACATCTGTAAGCAACGGTCGGCATGATCAATAGTCACTACTAAACGTCCTTCACAACAGGCATCAAGATGCTTACGGAACTTGGCTGGAATGGCCACCCGCCCTTTTGCATCTAGATTGAATGTTGCTACGCCTCTAAACACCCATTACTCTCCTAATTCACTGATCCACTTTGATCCACTTTTACCCACTTTTTGACACTATAGGAGCGAGGCAAGTGCATGTCAAGCATCAAAATAGACAAAATCCCCTATTAAGGACAATGACTTAGCGGTACTTTATTAAAGTGAAGGCATCTTAGGTGGCATGAAAATGAAGGACTACTTTTCTATCATTAAACTGCAACGGGAAGTTAATGTGAATTCTAACTGTTAAATAGTATTTTTTAACCACAGGCGAACATGCACTTCTAATCAAAAAATTTTCATGTTCCAAGAAAAAACAATGAAATCAGCGCGATCTTTTAAGTTCATGCTCAAAGCGTAAGCTTAGCTATAAGTAAGGGAACCAATGGGATCTTAACTCATCTAAAGAAGACCTGTGTTAACTCTTCATGAAAAATATATAGCAATAAAGCGCCCAAGAATAGAATCCTTTAATATATAAAAGAATGTGTGACATCCCTACATAAAATAATTTGTCTTAAATGTCTGATATAAAATGATTAAAACTAGCAACATTTAGTGAAATAATAACACTTGTGATTTAACTTAAATAAAAGATAATAATATGGGAAAACTATTTATTGACACAAAACATCTAATTAAAATTTGTGGCGCTTTTGTGCTTGTATTTTTAACCTTTTCAGCGGCTGTTACAGATACTATCCCGGACTTCAAAAAATACGAGGCGGGTACTGAACGAAAAAAAGAATTTTTCAATTATTTATTGCCATTGATTAATAATCATAATGCTTCGATCCTTAAAGCACGTAATAAAATCAGCGAATGGAGCCAGCATCCAAACAGTCTTGGATGGTTTGACCACTTTCAGCTAGAAAACTTTTTAGAAACCTATCAACTAGGCAACTTTAATATCAACAATGAGAATGACTGGGCAACATTGCTTCGACGTGTTGATGTCATACCTGCTTCACTTGCTCTTGCTCAGGCTGCCAATGAAAGCGGTTGGGGTACATCACGATTTGCTCGCGAAGGAAATAACTATTTTGGTCAATGGTGCTACAAAAAAGATTGCGGAATGGTGCCTAAGGGCCGTGGGACTGGAGATGTTCACGAGGTCGCAATTTTTAATTCACCCAGTGACTCTGTTGCAAGTTATCTTCGAAATCTCAATAGCCATAAAGCGTATAAAACTCTTCGTGAGATTAGAGTAATCATGAGGGAGGAAGAGCAACCAATTAGAGGTGCTGAACTTGTTAAAGGCCTCGGCAAATACTCTCAAAGAGGCCAAGATTATATAATAGAACTACGTTCAATTATTCGGCACAATAACTTACAAAAATATGACTATAACTACAATATAAGAGAGCATGATGAAATAACCGCAGTTAAAGACTAAGATTAATTTATTATCATCGGTTTTGAGCTGGTATCAGCCTCTACTTGACCTAAAAAAAGCAAAGTATTAGAAAAAAACATCCATGCTATAGGGCTTGCACTTTAAATAAGTGAATAATTTTGAAAATCCGAACTTGTCATTTTAGTTAAGTGTATTTGGTTGCTTTTCCTTTAGATAGCTCTATTGGGTATTTGCCCTCATTGTTTCAAGTATTTGTGTAGCAATTTTTGGGGCACTCCATAAATCAAGAGTGCAATCAAGTTATTTATTATTACATATCAATATGTTAACAAGAAAAAATGAGATGGCCGATAAGCCGGGTTCTGTCGAGGACAATCATTCATCTAGGACAAACGTCACCGTTTGCCTCAAGCAACCTACCCAAGAACGGTACGGGCCGTACCTGTTTACCGAAGCAAACTGTTCTTCTATTTGGTCTTGCTCCAGGTGGGGTTTCCCCTGCCACAACTGTTACCAGTTATGCGGTGCGCTCTTACCGCACCCTTTCACCCTTACCGAACCATTCAAAAATGATCAGGCGGTATACTTTCTGTTGCACTAGCCGTAGGCTCACGCCTCCCAGTAGTTATCTGGCACCCTGCCCTTTGGAGCCCGGACTTTCCTCACTATGCATCTGCAAAGCGCGATTGTCTGGCCATCTCAAGCCAAGATCATACCTGACACCACTTAATTATGCTGGAGTTTTAATGCTTGTTCGTAAGCTTTATTTTTACTCACTGTGAGTAAAGAAGCCGTAATAGCAGCTGCACGCTTAACTGGAAGGTCATTTAATAATATAGCTAAAACACGGTCGACTTCTTCTTCAGTAGCATCCTTTTCTATACGGTTACCTTCAACCAACACGACACATTCACCACGCTGTTGATTACTATCACTCTCAACCCAGCTTTGTAATTCAACCAATGGCCTAGTGATTATTGTTTCATGTAGTTTAGTCATTTCTCTTGCTAAACAAGCCCGCCTCTCTCGACCAAAGACAATTCCCATATCACTTAGTGAGTTATTCAAGCGGCGTGGACTTTCATAAAAAATCATCGTCCGGGTCTCATTTTTTAAATTTTCTAAGGCTTGTTTTCTCGCCGCTTGTTTGGATGGTAAGAAACCTTCGAATGAGAACCTATCTGAAGCTAAGCCTGAAGCCGATAACGCTGCCACTAGCGCACAACAGCCTGGTACCGGCACGACATTGATACCATGCTCACGGACTAGAGACACTAGCCTGTAACCCGGGTCGCTGATCAACGGTGTCCCGGCATCGCTAATGAGTGCAACTGACTCACCACGCTGAAGACGAGATAATAATAGCTCACTGCGTTGTTTCTCATTATGCTCATGTAGTGAGACCGTCGGCGTCATGATTGAATAGTGCTGTAACAAATGCCCACTATGCCGGGTATCCTCAGCAGCAATGACATCAACATCTTTTAGGACCTCAATAGCGCGTACTGACATATCAGCTAAATTACCAATTGGAGTTGCAACGACATAAAGACTCTCTGCTTCGACATCTGACATGAAAACCAACCTTTTATTAATCATTAAGTTCTGGTCGTAATATACCCGAAGAGGTAAGATGTTTCGCATACTTATTTATTAATAGATCTCAGATTATGTCTTCATGGCGTCATACATTACTACTAATTATGTTCTTAATTCCACTGAGTGCTTGCCAGTCCTTATCACCTGAAAAAACAGATGGTAATAAAGCAGAATCGCAAGCACATTTGGCTGCTCAAGCTGGTGACTTTTCTAGTGCTGCACGACAATACGAAACGTTAGCTGCAACAAAACGCGGAACAAATCGTACTAAGCTATACATTCAAGCTGCTTCAGCTTACTGGCAGTTAGGTCAAATAGAACAAGCCCAGGCTAACCTTGCAATGATTGACACAGCTCAAGTAACAGATTCTTTAGCGTTCTATAAAGCTATATTAGAGGCTAATATTTCATTGGCCCAGCAAAATTATGAAAGTGCCTTATCAATACTTAGGCCATACAAGACATTGGGTTTAACCACTCAAAAGCAAATAGCTCTTCTTAAAATCCGTGCCAAGGCTTATCAAGAAACCGGAAACTGGTTAGAAAAAGCAGTTAGTCATATCCGTTTAGAACCACTGCTCACTGACCTTGACCTCGAAAAAAACCAACGGCAGCTTTGGCAGGCATTGATGTCCTTAACACCTAAAACTTTAGAGCTATATAATCCAGGAGTACCGCCTGCTGATGACAGCGGTTGGTTTATGCTCGCCTATACTATTCAATCTTATTTGGATAAGCCCAAAACCCTCTATCTAGCCATTGAGGATTGGCAACGTAGTTATCCAGACCACCCAGCTCTACCATCGAAATATATCCCTTTAACCCCCACATACAAAGAGAATGATACTTATAATGATTTATTACCCACTTCGCCCCAAAGTATCGCCATATTACTTCCAGAGTCCGGCCCTTTTTCACAGGTTGCTGATGCAATAAAACAAGGTATTCTAGCCGCACATTTCACAGGAAACACCAATACCAAACTACACTTTATCGATACTCAAGCACGAATATTCAACGATGAGAATAATGAGAATACGGTCATAGTTGCTTATAAAAAAGCGCTTAAACTTAATACAGATATAGTCATTGGACCAATTGATAAAACAGCAATAGAAATATTGGCAGAGTCTATCGACTTGCCTATACCAATTGTAGCCCTAAATCACTTGCCCAGCTCCCAGCAGGTTGATAATTTATACCAATTTGGTTTGGCTCCAGAAGATGATGCGATTTCTGCAGCAAAAAATGCAATGGCAAAAGGATACAAGCGTGCAGTTATCTTTTCACCCAATGCAGAGTGGGGTCAACGCGCTGCTGGTGCTTTTAAAAAACAGTGGCTCGAACAAGGCGGTGTGTTACTGAGCCAAGCAATTTATAATGAAGATGAACACGATTACTCCTCAGTCATCACTCCTGTTTTTGATTTATCATTAAGCGAGCAACGATATCAATCTTTAAAACGGACGCTAACCTCTGCTATAAAAATTGATTTTGAGCCGCGTCGTCGACAAGATATTGATTTTATTTTTCTAATCGCACGGCCACTTAAAGCGAGGCAGCTCGTACCACAATTTAAGTTTCACCGTTCTGGCCAATTGCCAGTTATTGCGACCTCTCATGCCTATTCTGGTATTAAAAACAAACAACAAGATGTCGATTTAAATGGCCTTTTTATCAATGATATTCCTTGGGCTTTTCCTAAAATAGCTGGTAATGACCTGGCTTATCTAGTCTTAAAAAAACAACAGCCACAAACCTTTCACCAGCTTAAACGCTTATATGCTTTAGGAGCAGATGCCTACCGCTTGACTGCTCAAATCAATCAGTTAAGACTTTCATCAAATAAAGACTTTCAAGGTGCTACAGGTCTTTTATCTGTTGATGATAGAGGCTATATTAATCGTCGATTAGAGTGGGCCACTTTCGTAAGGGGTAAAATTAAAGTTTTGGCTAATCCTTCAACAGCCGCACATTCATTCAACAACTAATAAACAACAGTAGCCAAACTGTTTTCAGAAAGCGATAATGGCTATTCATACTAATTTGGGAACACCCATGTCAATATCTAAGTTTGCACTCGTAACTTTAATTCCTTTTCTTTTATTACAGGGCTGTGCAACCGCGATTATCACTGGAGCGGCTACTGGCGTCACACTAGCACATGACCGGCGTACTACTGGCGCTGTGATAGATGATCAGGGCATCGAGTTTAAGGCTGCGCTAGCCATCTTCAATAACAAAGACATTTATGAGCAAAGCCATATTAATGTTACGAGCTACAACGGCATCATCCTAGTAACGGGTGAAACTTTAACTGAACAACTTAAACAACAGGTCTATGATATCGTTCGAGTGATTCCCAAAGCCCGTACTATTCATAATGAATTGATAATCGCAGCACCTAGCTCCTTGCCATCTCGTAGCAGTGATGCCTGGATCACGTCTAAAATTAAAGCAAAAATCACATCTGATCGACAGATAGATCCTTTTTACATTAAAGTTGTCACAGAACATGGAATCGTTTATCTAATGGGCATAGTTAATCAAACAGAGTCTGCTCGTGTCGTCAACATTACCTCCAATTCTGCTGGTGTTCAACGTGTAGTTAAAATATTTGAGTACTTAGATTAACCGCTCTTCAATAGCATCAAAATGGCTTTACCACTGCCAGTATAATGACAGCTATCAGAATAAAAACAGGTAACTCATTAAACCACCGATAATATACGTGTGAGCGTTGATTATTATTATTAGCAAAGTCTCTCAACATGCGCCCACACATACCATGATAAGCAAAAAGTAGTGCTACCAGTATCAATTTTGCATGTAACCAATGCATTTGTAAAAGAGCCTCAAGTGGATAAAAACTCATTAGCCAGACACCTAATATTAAAGTTAAGATCGCGCTCGGAGTCATTATTCCCCGATATAACTTTCGCTCCATCACTTTAAACCTTTCATTGCCCGACTCATCGTCACACATCGCGTGGTACACAAATAAGCGTGGCAAATAAAACAAGGCTGCAAACCATGTCACTACAGTGATAATGTGAAATGCTTTCACCCACAACATCCCTTACTCCTTCATGTAAGCACTAATATTAAACTAACTTATCACAGCATTGACCATATTAGAAACCAAGACTCAGTACCGCGTTACTTTAATGCTTCAATCGCTTCAGAAAGGTGTTGTACAGCCACTACTTTGATACCTTTAATTGGTTTTCGTGGCGCATTGGCTGTTGGTACAATCGCATGTTTAAAGCCATGTTTTGCTGCGTCACTAATGCGTTCCTCACCTCCTTGTACCGGTCTAATTTCACCTGTTAAACCTACTTCTCCAAAAATGATTAGGTCACGAGCAATTGCTTTATTCTTTAAACTCGATAATACGGCTGATAAGACTGCTAAATCTGCCCCTGTCTCGCTAAGTTTCACACCACCAACAACGTTAATAAAAACATCTTGGTCACTGCACGTGATACCTCCATGTCGGTGAAGAATCGCTAGCAACATAGCAAGACGGTTTTGATCTAAACCTACAGATACTCTGCGAGGATTACCTATAGCACTATCATCTACTAGAGCTTGGACTTCAACCAACATCGGCCGACTACCTTCCCGGATTACTGTAACAACACTTCCTGCGAGAGTCTCGTCACCACGAGAAAGAAAGATAGCTGATGGGTTACTGACTTCTTTTAATCCTAGCTCCGTCATACCAAAAACACCCAGCTCATTAACCGCACCAAAGCGATTCTTTACTGCCCTTAAAATACGAAAACGCGTTGAAGAATCGCCTTCAAAATATAGTACTGTATCGACCATATGCTCTAAAACCCTCGGCCCGGCTATAGCACCCTGTTTAGTTACATGGCCTACTAAAATCATAGTTGTTCCACTTGATTTTGCAAAACGTACTAATTGAGCTGCACTTTCACGTACTTGTGCTACCGTGCCCGGTGCAGATTGTAGTAGTTCTGTGAAGACCGTCTGAATAGAGTCAACAACCATCACTTGAGGTCTTAATTTTTTAGCTGTTGCCACCATTTGTTCTGCATGTGTTTCGGCAAGTAAATCTAAAGGCACATTCTCTAACTGTAATCGTTCTGCACGTAGTCTAATTTGTTGCAACGATTCCTCACCACTCACATATAAAGGACTCACACCACTCGTTTTAGCCATCATAGCCATCGCTTGAAGGAGTAATGTGGATTTTCCTATTCCTGGATCACCTCCAATAAGCACAACCGAGCCAGTCACTAAACCACCGCCTAAGACACGGTCTAATTCTGGTAAACCTGTGGTCCAGCGGACGGCTTGCTCAGAAGTTACCTCAGCTAAACTCTGTACCTGTCCTTTTTGCTCTCCAGCATAACTTGCATGGCGACTGATAGTAGCTTCACTAATCGGTGATGTGGCAGCTTGAATTTCTTCCGCCAAGCTATTCCACGCACCACAATCGCCACATCGACCAGCCCATTGTGGTGTTTGCCCTCCACACTCCTTACAACTATATATACGCTTTTCCTTAGCCATTATATTGCCTTACAACTCTATTATTAACTTGGCATAGTAACTCATAAGAAATGGTGTTTGCGCGTGTAGCTACACAGTCAATTTGCAATTCTTCTATCCCCCAGAGTATGACCTCATCACCTATTTTCACATTGTTAATTGAGGATAAATCAATACAAATCATGTCCATTGATACTCGCCCTAAAACATCAACTAATTGATTGTGAACAAAGACTTTACCTTTGTTGGATAGTTGGCGACTATAACCATCCCCATAGCCTATATTGACTGTGCCTACTTTCATTACTTTTAGAGCTTGCCACTCACCGCCATAGCCTACTTGTTCTCCTGCCTGCAGTTGCTCTATCGCAATGAGTTGTGCCGCTAACTTCATTACCGGTTTTAAACCTAAATCGTCTGCTGTCTTATGAGGAAATGGCGAAGAGCCATACAACATAACCCCCGGTCGAATCCATTGTTGATGACTATCTGGTAATGAAATAATTGCTGCTGAATTCGCCACGGTAGTGGTGACATTCTCAATTTTTTTAGATTCTAGTAACTTATCCATTTGTAACTTATTACGATAGTCATTTGGCTTATCAGCATTGGCAAAGTGAGTCATTACTCCTATCTCACCATTAATCTTGTGGCTGTTCATTAATGTTTTTAAGGCCACTGCTAATCCAGCTTTCGAGATACCTAAGCGGTGCATCCCTGTTTCTATCATTAACCAACAAAACTTGAGTGGCCTTATAAGTTCCGTAACTGATAAAAGGTCAATTTGTGATTGATTGTGGAAGACGGGAGATAAATTATTTTCAGCAGCCAATTGAAGTTGTTCCATGTTATGAACACCTTCTAGCAAAACAATATTTTTTTTAATACCTGCTTGTCTAAGCTGGATACCCTCTGACAGTCTTGCTACTGCGAAGGCATCGCTTTCTATCAATGCAAAAGCCACTTGAATATCACCATGCCCATAAGCATTAGCTTTAATGACAGACATCACTTTACTATCAGGAGCAAAACCTTTAACTTGATTAAGGTTGTGTTTTAAGGCTGCAATATCAATATGAGCGACGGGATAAGTCTGCACCGTTATTGATCACCATAATCATCATAATTATTAAAAGCGAAATTTTCAAAACGTGTATATTTACCTTGGAATGTTAGTGCTACCGTGCCTATAGGACCGTTACGTTGCTTACTAATAATGATTTCTGCTTTCCCCTTTTCAGCAGAATCTTCATTGTAAACTTCATCACGATAAATAAACACAATTAAGTCGGCATCTTGCTCAATAGCACCTGATTCTCGGAGATCTGACATAATTGGACGTTTATTGGGTCGCTGCTCAAGACTCCGATTCAATTGAGATAAAGCAACAACTGGAACTTCTAGTTCTTTAGCTAATGCTTTTAAAGATCTTGATATTTCTGAAATTTCTGTCGCTCTGTTTTCATTGCTGCTTCTGCTACTTCCTTGCATCAATTGAATATAATCAATGACGATCATACTGAGGCCATGTTCGCGTTTTAATCGACGTGCTCTAGCCCTTAATTCAGTTACAGTAAGAGCCGGTGTGTCATCAATAAATAACGGAGCTTCATTCAACAAGGCAATAGCTGACGTTAATCTTGGCCAATCATCATCATTTAATCGTCCTGTTCGCAAGCGATGTTGATCTATCTGACCTAGAGATGACAGCATACGCATAGCCAAAGCATCAGCTGGCATTTCCATACTAAACACAGCGACAGGAACATTGCTCTTGATCGCCGCATGTTCAGCAAGGTTCATAGCAAAAGTTGTTTTACCCATTGACGGCCGCCCAGCTACAATCACTAGATCTGCAGGCTGCATACCTGATGTTTGTTCATCAAAGTCATTAAAGCCAGTTGGTAGCCCTGTGATTGGACTATCTTGTTCAAATAATGTGTCAATCCTGTCCACAACTCTACTCAAAACTTCTTTGACCTGAATAAAACCGCCAGAACGTTTGGCTCCTTTTTCTGCAATATCAAAAACTTGGCCTTCTGCGAGATCAAGCATTTCTTCACTGCTCTTTCCCTCTGGATTAAAAGCAACATTCGAAATTGCTGTTCCTACAGCGATCAATTGACGCAGGATTGAACGCTCTCTTACAATTGAGGCATAAGCAATAATATTAGCGGAGCTAGGGGTGTTTCGGGCAAGCATACCCAGATAGGCAAGCTCTCCGACTTTATCGAGTTCTCCACGTTTGTCGTGATACTCAGCTAGAGTAATGACATCAACGGGTTGAGAGTGTTCAAATAAATCGGCAATTGCACGGAAAATAAGTTGGTGATCACGGCGATAAAAGTCATGTTCGACAAGCAAGTCAGCCGTCTTTTCCCAGCTCTCATTATCGAGCATTAAACTGCCGAGCACAGATTGCTCAGCTTCAATTGAATGTGGCGGTACTTTCAGTGCCTCCGTGGCGGTATCTTTATATGATTCAAGATAGCTTAAATCTTCCACAGCAGCCCACCTAAAATAGCTATTATATGTTTAAACAAGTTACCACAATTGTGTTGTGGTTTCAGTATGCTATTAGCGTCGTAAAGGTTATTTACGACGCTAATACATGACTTCTTTTTTACTCTTCTTCTTGTGCTTTGGCAATGGCTTCTGCTTCTTCAAGAGCTATCACTCTTGAATTTTCAGCTTCCGTAGCCTCAACTTGTGCTTGTATTTGCGCTTCAGATGAAATATTCACTTTCACAGTCACTATTACTTCTGAATGCAATTGAATATCTACATTATACTCCCCGGTATGGCGCAATGGTCCAGTTGGAAGCCGAACTTCACTGCGTTGAATATCAGCACCTGCAGCATTCAATATTTCAGAAATATCATTACCACCGATAGAACCAAATAGTTTGCCTTCAATACCAGCATTTGCCATGATATTAACTTCACCAGCAGCAACTAGTTTATCTTTGCGTTGCATTGCTTCTGATTGTGACTTAGCAGCAGCTGCTTCTAATTCAGCACGGCGTGCTTCAAAGACTTCTCTGTTACGCTTGTTTGCAGCTAAGGCTTTACCCTTTGGTACTAAAAAGTTACGTCCAAAACCTGATTTCACACTAACTTCGTCGCCTAGATTACCAAGCTTCTGCATTTTTTCTAGCAAAATTACTTGCATCGTTTTACCCTCATTGCAGTATTACACTGCTTTAAAAATTACTCGTCTTGTTCTAATGAACCCTGACGAAAATTAAACCATTGTTCTAAAACACCTATTAAAGCTAACAATACCGCCATCTGCGACGTCATTATCAACAACAATATGTACATCACTATCAACCAAGCCTTATGCCTCTGTTGTAACCGCACAATCGCATGTGTTACAGCTAAACCTTGAACAACAAACAAGACTATTAATATAGGTATAAAGTCTTGCAGTAATGGAACGCTAGAGCTTGCCAGCAAAGCTGTTACCGTTGTTACCGCCATCACTGTTGCAGCCACTTTTCCTAATCGTAATTGCTGAAACTCTTTAGCAAAACTCTCAGGACTGTATAACTCCGCTTGCCACGCGCGACCCAATAAAAGGCCCAGTACAATATTGGCAAACAAGCCCGCTACTAATAATCCTGTCATTACTCTGGACAACGCACTAACAAATGACTGCGTTTCAGTCTGACTTAACTTCCAACCAGGCTGTGCCTCTAGCATTTCCACCATTGGCATCATCATTTGTAACCACCATTCTGCAGGGCTTGGTAAGACTATATATGTCCCAACCACCAGCAAAATACCTATTCCTGTTGTCACTAACAAACTCATTGAAAGCGACCGGGTGTAACCCAACATCAAGGATATGCCATACACTGGCAACCAATTCGACATCAAAAATACACCCGCTAATAGCGGTTGATTCATCAACAACATGGCTGCTAACGCAAACACAGATGTTGCTATCAAAAGAACAGTTATACCCTCTTTTGGGCCCGCTCTCAATGTACATAAAGCAATAATACCACTCGCTAAATAACTAACTGGTGGTAACATCAATGCCAATAATGACATTGTTGCAATTATGATGGCCGATTGCCAGCGTCCTTGCATTGTAAATACCACAAGATCTCGTAGCATTTTCGTCAACTCTTCTTTAACTTAATGTTTTAGCTGAATTACCTTATTTACTTGTGCATATCACAGTAAGGAATTAATGCTAAGAATCGCGCGCGCTTTACACAAGTTGAAAGCTGGCGTTGATAGCGTGCTTTCGTCCCTGTGATACGGCTAGGCACAATCTTGCCTGTTTCTGTGATGAAATTTTTTAATAAAGTTACATCTTTATAATCAATTTGTTTAACACCTTCAGCGGTGAAACGACAAAACCTTCTACGTCTAAAAAAACGGGCCATTATTTAAGCTCCTGCGTTATCGCGGTGACGAGATGGTTTTCTATCTTCATCGTCTTTACGCATCATGGGTGATTGTTCTGTCACAGCCTCATTAGCACTAACAACAAGGTGACGAATAACAGCATCGTTAAAACGAAATGCTGTAGTCACTTCATTTAATTCTGCGACGTTGCACTCCACATTCATAAGAACGTAATGCGCTTTATGAATTTTGTTAATTGAATAAGCTAATTGACGGCGGCCCCAGTCTTCCAGACGGTGAACTTGTCCGCCTTCACTAGTGAAGATCTGTTGATATTTTTCAATCATTGTAGGCACTTGTTCGCTCTGGTCAGGGTGGACCAGAAACACTATTTCGTAATGTCTCATTTGAGCTCCTTACGGTTTATACAGCCCTAAAACTTTTACGCTTAAGGCAAGGAGTATTACTCAAATTACTTTTTGAGTAATGGGATATCTTACGCCATATGAGCCTCCAATCACAAGCTTCTTTGACGCGCCGTTTCAAAAAGGCAAACCCCTGCAGCAACTGAGACATTCAAACTTTCCGCACAGCCTTCCATCGGAATGTTAATCACTTGATCGCAATGTTCCCTTGTTAAACGGCGAATACCACGACCTTCAGCACCCAAGATGATAGCTAGAGGACCTTTTAAATCAGCCTCAAATAATGTCGCTTCGCTATCTCCTGAGGTACCCACTAGCCAGATACCACTTTGCTGTAACTCGCGCAAAATACGAGCAAGGTTTGTCACCTGTACAAAAGGCAGACGCTCAGCAGCTCCACTGGAAACTTTCATCACGGTGGCTGTTAACCCTGAAGCTCTATCCTTAGGCGCAATGACCGCGTGTACTCCTGCTGCTTCAGCAGTTCGTAAACAGGCTCCTAGATTGTGAGGATCTTGCACGCCATCTAGAATCAATAACAACGGTGCTAAACCAGTATCAATCAAATCGTCGACTAATTTAAGCAAGTCTGTTTCAGTCAATTCTTTCATTGGACTGCATCTTGCAACGGCGCCCTGATGGCGTGTCTCTGGCATCATATCATCAAGCTGGTCTCGTTCTATTTTTTTAGGGTGCAATCCTCGTGCCATAGCCGCTTTTGCAATGGCATCTATTCTTGCATCCTGACGCTCATCAGCTAACCAAACCTCAATCACACGTGTAACTGGAAGTTCAAGCGCAGCTTGGATAGCATGCAACCCAAAAATCAGATTGCTTTGTTCATTGCTTGCCTCCTTTCCCGCTTTATCTGACTTTTGAACTTTTCGGCGTTTATTATTCGATTGATTCTTAGCTTTGGAGGATGGGTTCGACATGACTTTATACTCAATGATTAAATTGGGGACCCACTCTCGGCCTCATTAGCTGATACTCGACCACCACATAATGCTTTTTATATTGCAGCAATTATTTAAAAATAGACCAACGTTGTCTTCCCGATTATACTGATTTTTATTGAATAAACGTAATAATGAACATTGAGGCTAAATTTATGGAACGTCAATTTATTCCCGTTAATATTGCATTATTAACGATTTCAGACACTCGTACCCATGATGATGATACTTCTGGTAAGGTCCTTCGTGAACGTGTTGAAGCTGAAAATCATATAATTACAGCCCAAACTATTGTCCGTGATGACAAATACGATATTAGATCTATTTTATCTCAATGGATTGCTGACCCAAACATCCAAGCTATCATTACAACTGGTGGAACAGGTTTAACTGGTCGTGACGGAACACCTGAAGCCGTTAAAATTCTATTTGATAAAGATATAGAGGGCTTTGGTGAACTATTTAGACAACTTTCTTATGATGTCATTCGCACCTCGACAGTACAATCTCGTGCTATTGCAGGTGTTGCAAATGGTACGTTTCTATTCTGTCTTCCGGGCTCTTCGGGTGCATGTATGACTGGCTGGGATATGATCCTCAAAGATCAACTCGATGCTCGTCATAAACCATGTAATTTCGTGGACTTAATGCCCCGACTATTAGAAAAATGATTTTAATTACACTTTAAACTATTGCAATAGCTTGTTAATTTATATAATTAACAATTTTCTTCTATTTTAACATCAAAGAAATACCCTCTTGGCCTTTTGATGTTTATCATGTATACATTTTAATTCATTCAACT
>MDSY01046007.1_pt1 | contig 53605 bp, 35 predicted proteins | sample 811131 | NCBI WGS metagenome assembly MDSY01 (sample SAMN05326643, study PRJNA326480) | marine metagenome | isolation source: seawater | place: Atlantic Ocean: South West | collected 2010 | reverse complement strand
TCCCCCTGAAACCCGAAAGCGATTTTGAAGAATACGACCCGGACGCACCCACGAAGCACGAGTTCGTACCGATTTTCGTGTTTGGCGTGCTGTTAATAGCGATAGGGGGGCTTTGGATTGGTGGTACCAACAAGCGGTGAAGAAAGGGAAAGAAATTGAGGATAAATTAAAAAACAAATCTGTCCACGACATTCCTGCGGGGTTTTACCACGACCAAGCCTTGAAGGCTTTTTCTGACGCGGATACGAATAAAGATGGGGTTCTGGAAGCACGTGAATTATTGACTGTTTTGAACTCCCTGGGGTTTTTCGAAGGTGTCGCGTCTGAAAAGATTGACGCCGCGATCGACGCTGAGTTTAAAAAATCCGATTCGATCAACGCGGACAAAAAGATAACGTTGAAAGAGTTCCTTCCCTACTTCGACGCGTTGAAAGCTGAGCTGGAAAAGCGGGGCGCGAGCAAGCAGATTGAAATCCTCGGAGGCGACACACAATACTCGCTGAACAACCTTACCAAGAAAGCAATCGAATCAGGTGATGTGAAATCGTTCGCGACGATCAAGTACCTCTACGCCAAGAGTAACATCGTGATCAACAGTTTTTTGGTCGCTTCGAACGATCCTTTCAGCAGATATGAGCGGATCTGGGGGCTCATCATGGTCCACATATTAGTCATACAGATCAACATCATGATCGCGTCAGCGTGGGAGTTCACGTCCACCACGAACCGGATCTTCGACCCGCAGGCGTGCCGGATGGTGAAGGAAAAGTTTTGTTCCGATTCAAACGGCGAGAGCGAAATAACACAGTGCTTCAACGCCCTCACTACAACCGACCACATGGACATCGAACACTTGCGCGCCGGAATCGTGAGCTACGAAACGTGCACCACGCAGACGTCGCGTCCGCTTGAGGACCTTGAGCCTTACCTCGCGGTTATTCAGTCGTTCGTGGTGCTGGCGGTTCGAATTCCGTTTACGGTGCTGTGGGAAAAGGTTTCCCGAATGCAAACGATGATCGACGTTGAGAAATTTTCCACGGCGTGCGTTCGTCTAACAGAAATGGAACTCGGGCGGCTGATTACTTATCCGCTATCAATGGGAATATTCGCCTGGTGCATAGGGCTGTTATCTTCGTGTTGGCCAACGGACCAGTCGATGTATTCCCCAGAAAGCGGGTTCCAGGAAGTGTGCGCGCTGGAACAAAGCGTTGCCACGCCGCCGCCGAGCTACTTCGAACAACAACCGCACTGCATTTGCTTTCCCGAATCCTTCGAGTGCGACTACCAATTTGCCAAGGACAACGCGTGTGTTGGTACGATATGTTTCCGTACGAAATACGGTACCGTGATTGTTTCCGTGGCGTTGGCGTTGTCTTATTCGTTCTTTACCGATTTCGCGACGGCGTTCGCAAAGTGCAAATCTGGTTACTTCACGTTGAAAAATTTGAAGGAAGATATCGAAAAGCACAACAGATATTTACAGAGTGCTGCGACGGGCGCAATCGACCCCGCAATCGACCCCGAAGCCGTGTACGTGGTGCACGAGTCTTCCATGAAAAAAAGGAAAGACGGGAGGTTCAAGATAGCTGCGTCAGCACTAGTCGCCGCGTCGGCACTCTCCGTTGACGCCGTTAAGATTTCAGAAACTGGAAAAGACGAGGAAGGTGTCAAGCACGAGGCGCAGGTTGTGGCGGACTGGGCTGAAACGGGGGAAGGCGGGGCGCTTGATTTCGCGCGATCCACGGTCAAGGGAATGGGGTCGTTTAAAAAACAGGAGGATTGATTTGGTATGGTCTCTGGAGGCTGTTAGCGCTATGGACGGGAGAGGAGGTACTTTAGCAGTTAAGGTGTTTGATGAGTAATGAAGCGTTTGATTTTATTAGAAAACTAAGTTGTTTCCGCCCAACCGGTTCTACTCGTTCGAGTTTCAGGACGACAACAACATGTGCGTCAACGGCAGACGCGTTTCGTGTTTGATGTCGCATCTAGTCGGCGGCAAGGCGTACGCGACGTTTTCGTCCGACGGCGACATCAAAGTCTCCGCGCCGTTGCCACGCAAGCCCTGGCTGTGGTGCTGCCCGCGGTTCGGCGAGACCTCAAAAAGCTACGGATGCGGTAACCGAAGCGTACCACAAAAACATCACTGGCTGGTGTTACAAAACGACGGCCTCGTGTACGTGCGTGGACCACGGCAAGGGAAGCGCGACCGGCAGGTTCGTGATCATGGACAACGCGAACCGACCGCCCACGCCGTGACGAGTTCCTGAGTGAGTTGCGAGAACGATAGCTTTGTCGTTGTGGCTGTGATTTATACGAGTAAAACATATACCCAGGGAAGTCTCTGCTTTGCCAAAGCAGCGCGGCGTGCTCTCTTCAACTATTTAATTTATTTGACACTTCGCTCCGCTACCCCGTGCTACGATACATCCCGGTTCTATTTCTATCTATGGTTGGGTTTGAAGCACTCGTGTTTTCGCCTTCCACATTCGTCCCTTCACCCTTTGTTAATTCCCCTCGCAACGCCTTTAGTTCCTCGCACTTCACTTTAAGTTCCTCCGCAGTCTCGTTAAACGATCGATTCAACTCGTCCACAGAAATTTCCAACTCTCGCAACTCTTCATTCGCGTCATTCAATTTCACGTCGCTCGCGTTTCTTTTTTTCAAACTTTTTGCCAACACGAGGTTCATGCCGTCCTTCGCTCTGCGTAAGCTCTTCTCTAGCCCGAACCGGCTCTCGTCACTCTCCGCAACGGAGGTGAAGATGTTCGTGTCGCGTCGCGTTTGTTCCAACCGCTCGTACAGCGAATTTAGCAAATCCGTCTCTTTGGTGAGCAATTCGTTCGTTTCTATTGATGAGTTGTGCGTGTCGTAGGAGGTTCTTGTTTCTGATAATAATCTTTGGTGCGTCACTCTGAGCTCCTCTAGGCGTGACGCGTGTTGAGTGCACTGCATGATCCACGCGGGGGACAGAACAGGGCCCGTGCATGGAAGCTCGGGGTCATCAGATTCCGAATTATTACTTTCATCCAGATAAAGAAAATCGCGCACGTCCTGTGTCAAGTCTGAGGAAACCTCCGTGGTTTTCTTATCTTTCGGAGGATTCGTGGCACCTATCGCTGGTGACGCCACAGGGTCGCCCTCCCGCGGCGGCATCGGGGTTCAACAACACGCGCGCGGAGGAGTGAGACAGGTCGTAGTTTCTCGGACTGTACATAAAAAAGTCACAAGCGAAAAAAACTCACTCCTTGACGCGCGTCTCGATGGTCCTGAAAGCCGCCGCGTCCGCGGTCTCCTCTGTGCTCCCCGGTAACGTCCTGGGCCTCGTTACAGACCACCCGCACTTCCACACCACGGTTAACAAACTGGGCATCACCAAAGATTCGCCCCACGGCGTTTTGCTCGCGGCTGCAATCGTCACCGCCCTCCCGTGTTTTCTGTTGGTGACTGCGATGCGCGTGGTCGGTGCCAAAGGACGACGCGAACGCGCGTACATGAACGATTCCAACGTTAAAGTCGTTTTAGTCACCGGCGCTTCGGGGGGGCTAGGGAAACGCATCGTCGACGCCATGCGTCAACAGTTCCCGAACGCGGTGGTGTACGGCACGTCAAGGAAAGGATGGGTCGACGATGGAAGTAGCGGAGGTGGGACGAGTGAATCTGATGACACGCAACTACCTCTTGGAGTCACGGATTGGGAGACGACAAAAAATCAACCCTTGCTGCAATTAGATATCAACGACGAGCAGTCTGTGACGCGATGCATCACTTCTATAAAAGCCCGCCACGGCCGATTGGACGTTTTGGTGAACAACGCCGGGAGCGTCGTGGCGACGCACGCCGCGAACACTGACGCGAACGACGCGCTTGACCAGATGAACACCAATTTCTTCGGCGCCGTCCGCGTAGTGAGGCACTGCTTTGCGTTGATGAAAGGTGGGAAGAATGAGGATGCGAATAATTCAAAAGCGCCTTCAAGGAATAATTCAAAAGCGCGCTGTGTGGGAAGGATCATCAACATCGGTTCAATCGGAGGACGGATAGGCCTCCCCTATCAATCAATTTACAGTGCTTCAAAAGCGGCGACGCAGGTTTGGAGCGATAGTTTGAGAATGGAAACTTGGAACGACGGAATTTACGTATCGTTAGTGGAACCCGGTGATTTGAAGCCTGGCATGTTGAATGCGAGGAAAGCACAGGGCTTCGATGATGACCCGGTCGCGAAGAGGGCCACGGATATTATGCGCGCAGAGGAGGCGGATGGGACGGATCCGAAGGCTGTTGCAAAAGTAGTAATAAAAATATGCAAATCCACGAAACCGGCGGGTAGGTATTTAGTCGGACCGGATGCTTGGTTGGTAGAGATGTTAACCAGGCTGGTGCCGCACAGCTGGCAGGAGTACTTCCTCGCGTCGCATTATAGAGTACCTCCTAGACATAACGCTTGGATAAGAGTGTAGACGTAGTGCGAGTGTGATTCTTTCAATCCCACGCGAAGAGCCGTGAACTCTAGTAAGAAACAGATGTTAATCCAATCCTCGTATCGATCTAATCACTCTTCGCCGCACCGGCCATGTTGGGGGTGTCCTCTACGCTCCCCGCGTTGGCGTTGGCGCCGCGGTGCGTTCATAGGCGCGTAGTGGACAAACACGTTCGATTTCCTCACCGCCGTGTGCTCCACCGGCACGTCAAAGTGTTCGCCAAACGAAACGACGAAGCCACGTCGACTTCAGGACGTTCGGGCGATGCGAACGAACAGTTGCGTGAAACGTTGAGGGCGGCGATGGAAAGTGGCGAGGGGAGGGTCGAAAAGGGTGATGCGCGTGAAGAGACTGGAGATACGGATCCTATGTATACACAGTCTGATGAACCCCCAACCCGAAGGTACCGCATCACGCTTCGAGACATCGAATTATTCCAGTACACGTTACCCGACTTTTTCCCAGACTTCAACGAAACGCCGTTAGAAGCGAGACGGAATTTGGGGATGAGTGAGGACTTATCAAAGGCGAATGGGGGAGGGCGTGAAACGCGGACGGAACAGGACAGCACGAATAGCAAAAAACAGCCCTACGTATGGCGCCGAGGTGTGCTCGCGGGGACGGAACGAAGCGACCCTTTAGATGTCATCGCGAAAGAAAGAGAAAGGTTCGAAAACGAGTTGAGCAGCGGTACGGGTAATCAGTCTGGAACGAATCGTACGATTGATACGAGTGATGCTATGAGAAATCAGTCTAATCATAATCAGTCAGGGGATAACACCTCCAAGCGACGAGCTATACCTCCACCCCCAACTCGCCCAGGCCTGGAAGAGGAGGAGCTTGGTTTCTTTTCCAAAACGCTGATGGGCGCGACGCTGTTTTTTTACCTTATCGCGCTCTTCGTCACCACGAGCCGGACGTTTTGGGGGGACGGAGAACCTGTTTTGTATGGGCAGTCAGTCACGGAAGGAAACGGAAATGAACCCTCAGTGATCTCGGGTATCGTCCCTACTCCTGACTCGATCAAAGGAACAAGAGCGGGTGCGATATGGGAAGACGCGCTCGCGAAACAACGACAGAAAGTTGAAGCGGACGAGAGGTAAGTCATGAAACGCGTGAGTATATTTATCTCAGTAGTAGGAGCAATTAGTCTGAAGTAGTCTGTGTTTGGCGGAGGTGTAAGAACATTACATCTCAAACCCGCCATCGTGATATCGTGTTACCGTGGCACGTCGTGACACCCCTTCTGTCTGTTTGCGCATAGACCCGTTTTCGTAGTCGTCTCGTCCCGCGCTCCCCTCTACTGATCCCACCGCGTCTCCCCCGTCTGTTGGTTGAAGTAATACATCCGGCCGTTGTCTTCAAGTTTTTGCCACTCGCCGTCCGTTGCCCCGGTCTGTTGCTGAGTTAATTGTTGTCCTGATTGATGTCCATCGCCTGCTCCAGCAGCAGGCCTCGGGCCCTTGGGCGGTGAGGGCCCTGTTTTTGAAGGGTCTCGCCCCGACACTCCCTCTGCGCCTTCGGCGTACCCAGGGAACTCCTCCGCCGGCCGCGGCGGTAGCCCACCCGTCTGCGTCATCTGCGCGTGTATCATCTGTTGCTGGAACTGTTGGAACTGTTGAAACTGGCCCTGTGACAGGGGGTGGTTCGGTGCCATTCCGTGTTGACCCGGGTACATCCCTTGAGGCATGCCTTGCATTTGGTGAATCTGACTCATTTGCAAATAGTTTTGCGCATAAGGGTCCGTCTCGTACCCTTGAAGGTCGCCGTACGCCTGGCCACCGTACGCGTCCATCGCAGGCATCTGCATCTGCGCGTGATACTTGTACTGCTGGTGCCCGGCCCCGCCTTGCGCGTAGCCCTGCGCTTGTAATCCACCATAGCCTTGTTCATAGCCTTGTCCATACCCATAACCTGCCATCGCCTTCATCTGTTGTTGCTGCGACGTGTTGGCGCTGCTGTACGGCGCGGTGCTCCCTCCGTGAATAACGTCCGCCACGGCTCGGGACGCGGCTTCAACGCAGTACGGGTTACCGGTTATAGTCACGGAGCAGGGCACACTACTCTGGTCGATTTGAATCCGAGCGCCTGTGCGTGATTGCAGGCCCTTGACAGTCTCACCGCCGCGCCCAATCACCCGCCCGACCATCTCCTTCGGGCACGTAACCACGCGCTGCGCCTGCCCCGGCCCCACGCTCCCGTTCCGCACCGCACCCCCCCGCAACAGCTCCTGCACCAGCCCCGTCGCGATAGCGACGCAACCAATAGGCCCTGAAATAGCAATCTGCCGGTTCACCCCGTCCGGGAAGTTCTGGTCGATTGTTATGTGCGCCCCTGATTGCGCTTGCAGCCCTTTGATAGTTTCGCCGCCCTTGCCGATCACGCGCCCGACAAATGCGGGGGGGCAATCCACCAACGTGGTGGTTATGTCGCCCTGGTGGTGGCGGTGGTGCCCGGGGTGTTGCGTCACGTGTTGACCTTGTGTTTCCGCCAACTGGCCTTGCGTCGCGGGGGTGCTAGTGTCTACGGGGTGGTCTGTTTGCGCCGTCGCCGAGGGCGGAGCTTGCGGTTGATTTTCAGTAGGTTCGTTTCCATTCTCATTCGAGTTACTCTCGCCCGAAGCGCCGATGCTATCCAGCAAACGCATGGCGTGCGCCTCGGAGGGCTCGGAGGCTTCTATTGTAGCCCCAGGGGTCGCATCAACAAGCTCAACCACGGACTCCGCCATTTTTTACCGCAGTGGCACTATGCACAGTAACACGCGAAGTACCTTTCTTTTTTTAGTGCTCCTCCTTTCACGCAGTAGATCTGGGAACGAGCCGCACGGTCTGTGATGAGTTGGCGAAAGAAGTTTCCATCGATGGGTGGGGGGAGGGAAGGGGTGATGCGTCAGCGTGTTGATGTTGGATTTAGGGAAGCGGTGGATGGAGCATTTGGGGGAGCCGACGAGACGGGTTCCACCTGTGTTCGCGCGATCGAACAGGGCTTCCAGACGCACGTCTCTCGCTCAGAGGTTAAAACAACTGGCGAGGCGCCCGAACGCGGGTGTTGGTTGCATGTGGGACCGATGGATCGGAGGCCGGCGGTTCGATGCATCGACGCGCAGGTATCGACCTGGCGTGTGCGTCGCGAACGACACGCCTCGCGTCGACCCGCGTGATCTACGCTGCGACACGAACCGCCACGAGCTTAAAGCGTGTGGCTCGATGCAACGACCGATGCCCTCGTGAAACTCTCGGGGGGAGAGACGATCCCGTCGCGACAGGTCCGAGGACTCCATGGTGTGTGCGCGTGTGGGAGTTGCTCCGAGATTGAGGCGTATCGCGCAATACAGGGGGTGTGTGTCACGGCAGTGCGTACCTTGATGTGCTCCACGTTCGCCGCGATACCCGTGCCCGCGCACGCGGAGTGGCCGCGGAGGGGGACAGGCGGACCTATGGGAGCAAAGAGCAATGATACAGCTCACGTAAAATATTTGTCACTTCCCGCGAATAACACGCAGCTTTTGTGTTCTAGTCGATCTCGTTTATATGGGCGCAAATAACTAGTTATAACTCCCGGATTTGTTTTTTGTTACCTTCAGAAAATCAACGGTGAAAGTTCTCGAGGTTGATTTCGCTCTCGCTCTCAACTTTCTCGTGCCGTTCGCGAAAACACCTCTCCCAGATTCGTCGGTTCGCAGTCCGCGTCACGCGTGGAGGGGCAGAGCGGAGCGCTTCCCTGGGTTGCCGCGGCGAGTACGAGACAAGCAGGGAGCTGTGCTCGTCCCTACCCAGGGTGGATCTTACTCTGTTGGTGGCGTGAGATTTGATTTACAAAAGTGCCCATCCAAAAAATGTTCGCCACCCGCGACGTGTTCGCGCTCCTCCTCTCCTGCTTCGCCGTGTACTACAGCACGTTTTCCGAGGGCGTGGTGAGCTTCGATCCCGCGTTCGTAGTGTCCAGTGAGGGGGGGATGGGGGGGGGGATGTCAGGTGACACGTATTTCAACAGGCAAGCCTTCGACGATCCTACGTTAGGATCAGGACAAAAACAATTTGATACCCACACCCCCCAGCCCGTGTTTTTCGACCTGAACGGCGACGGCGTTCGCGAGATGATCGTAGCGGTGGGGGGGGTTGAGGGTGGTGTACGGGGAATGGATATTGAAAAAAAAACGAACCGCCAACCGTCACTCGCGCTGGTGGAGATGCATCACCGATACGCCGCGCGTTCGTTTTCTGAAAATGGAAACCCGCGCGCGACGGATTCACAAATTGGCGAGGGATCCAACCGACGTGCGGCCGATATTTTCGGGAACCATGGTGCGTTCCACCCGGTGAAGACGTTGGCGACCGCGAGCTTAGTGACTGGGGCTGTGCGGGTCACGTCTGGAAGGAATCCAATAGCCCTGGCCGCGGGTCGGATGTTGGGAAGGAACGGTAACGATAACGTCGACAATACCACAACTTCCGCTGGCCAAAAAAGCACTTCTACCCGCGCTACTAGCGCCACTACTAGCCGCGCTACCGCCCAACCAAAACCCTCCAATGCCATCCGCAAAGGCGTCGTCGTTGTGGTAACCGAAGGGTGGCACGTCGTGTGTTTCGACCACAACCTGAACGTGCTGTGGGAACATGCACTGGGGGAGGGGTTTACGAAACTCGGAGTACCGTTGGAAGCCGCCGCGATCGTCACCGACGTCGCCGTGTTTGAAGGGGACAGGGGGCTGGTCGTGATTGGAGGGAGAAGTGGGACGCATGTGACGCATGGAGGAGTACATTCCTCGACAGATTTCTCAGCGGAACACCACGACCCGCTCGCTGAGGAGCTTGAGATCGAGCACGATGTGAAGACACACAGGGGAGGAAGAAAAGAAAACCAAAAAGATTCCACAAAAACTGCCAACCACTTCAACTACTACGCCTTTGAAACGGCGACTGGTGATTTGCGCTGGAAACACGAGAGCCGTGATTTTCACCGGGATTTTGGGGTGTTACGCGATTCGCTGACACCGCAGCACGCACACAAGCTAGACGCAGAGGCTGTGGAAAATCAGGAAGGCCGTCATTTCGGCGAAGCTTCGTGCCGCGAGTTCCGCGAGTCGTTTGTGAAGCAGCTGCCGCACGCGTGGGACCGACGCGAAGACACGCACATGTCAGTGGCGAGCTTTCACCACCACAAAAGAAATCCTGATACTTCTAGTGGTACGCATTCCTCCCAGACCCGGAACCCGGTGGCGCGAGGCACGCACTCCGTGGTTCAAAAAGCAAAGGATGGATTCGTGAAGGACAATACAAAAGAAAAACAACTTTACTCAAAACACTTTTCACCGCCAAACGCGTTGGTCGTGAAGCAGGAGGAAGGCATCGAGGTTGTGCACTTATTTTCCGGCCGGACGCTGTGCAAGATGCTGCTACTGCCGCATGTGATGCATGCCGACATCAACGGCGACGGTGTGATTGACCACGTGAGTGGACGCGGCGGGGGGGATAGTGAAGGCGACCGAAGTCAACTCGACGAATCAGGATTAGCGTCGCATCAAAATTGTTACGCGCGGGCGACGTCGGGGACGCCCGCGAATGGAGTGCTATTCGAAGGGTCGGTATGCAGAGGGTCCATGGGTGTTACAAGGTCTGGACATAAGAGAAGAGACTCTTTCGGTACCGTAGGCGCAGACGAGCAAGCCCCGGGCGGGTTCATTTCGGGGAACACCGTGGACGTGGTGTCTCCGACGCAGATTTTGAGGGGAAGCGAGAAGAAGAAACGTTCGAAGCGAAAAGCCATCAAGGACGTTTTGTTCCTGAACAGTCGGGGGGAGGTGACGAGCTTTTCGGATACGGGTTTGCGACGGTGGCAGCAACGCACGGACTCGGGGTGGATGCTTGGGAGCGCGACCGTGGCGAGCTTAAAGACGTTTCCGTTGCGTAACGGAGGAGAGGGTGGAGGAGGAGGAAGAATGGATGGAAACAATGTCCACAAACTGAGCGGCAACGAACAGGGGTACCACTCGTCAACAGAAGCGGCGCTGGCGATCGGCACGACTAGAGCCACATTCCTCACCCCGAGCGGGTACAAGCTAGCCGTGCTGAAGCTCCCCGCCGCACCAGCCGGTACCGCAACCATCGCCGACGTCAACGGCGACGGGTTAAACGATTTGGTGTTGAGAACGAGCGACGGGAATTTCTACTGCTGGTACCAAAAATCGCGCGTCGGTACGAAACCGTTCAGCGTGCTCGCGGGCATTTTAGTCTTAACGGTCGGGGTGACGTTCGTCACGCAACTCGTCAACGCGCACGGGACGGACGGGTATGGGTATTTAGTCAGGTCGACGGAGATTGCGGATGAGGGGGAAGGGCGGAAAGAGCGGTAATCTAGAGCGATTGTGGATTGAAAATATTGCGTCTTCTTTCTGAAACGAAACTTTCTCTTTTCTCAACAGATCCCTTCCCTTACCATGACAGTGTGTTCCGCACGGGTCCGTTTGGTGGATGTTCCGTTGTGCGGTCGCGCGGTGGGGGCGCAGGGCTTGGCGCGCGGGCGAAGGTCCAGGGTTCAGAGGACGCCATGCTGGAGCCAGCGGTGGAGTCGTGGACGTGTGTACGGCCCTCACCCCGACGTGCATCTCGTGTCGCTTCGTGAATGGTGACACGCCCTACGTGCCCTCTGCACGAGGGTTCGCGTCCTCCGACGGAAAACGCGATGATAATGAAAAGGCGGAGAGCGGTAAGAATGCTGTGGATTCCAAAGAAGCCACGAGGAGCGGGAACACGACGACCGATGATGAGACGGTTTCGGGGTTGGCTGAAAAAAAAGAATCGCACAATGAAGATGTGAAGACAGACAATAAAACGCCGTTCACGCTCCCGCTGGACGGCACGGTGAGCTCCGAAACCGACGGCGTTAAAAACCACAGAGTGGTGCAAAACACATGGTGGGAGGCTTTGACGAAGACCCCTGTGTACGCCTTTCGAGCGACGACCGCGAAGTGGGTGCAAGCGGGCGCTATAAAAATCGCGATCGACCCGTCCTTCGACGCCGACGAATTTTCCAAGCAAGCCGCCCGTGCCAGGGACGAAGTGCTGAAAGCGTACGCTGGGAACGACATGACGCGCGTGCGGGCGATGTGTACGCCGAAAGTGTTCGACGCGTTTCAGGCGAGTCGGATCGAGTATGAACGGAATAATTTGGATCTTAAGTACGAGGGTCCATCTGATGCAATTGGTGACGATGACGACGAAAACGATGATGAGAACAACTCCTCACAGTCCTCGTTACTGTGCACCGCGCGTTTGATTGATTTGCGGCTCGCGAGGGGGGAGACGGTCGGGGTGAATAACGGAATACTGGACCCGGAGGATGACTTGGTTTGGAAAAAGAGACAGAAACGGTGTAGGGCGTACGTCGACGAGGTTGTTTCGTCTGGAAAAAATGATGATTCAAAAGGAAAACAATTTGATTCGATGGCGCTTGACGACGACTCAGAAACCCAGGAGTTGGAGATGGACACGATTCGTAGCGACACAGCCCAGGTTGAGGATGCATTTCATCCATCCAAACCATCACAACCCGATCCTCCGTTAAGACTGGTTGCGACTGTTTTCGTGATGGACAAGGTTGGCGTGAAGTGGGTGATTTCTGATGAAGTATCCGGCACGAGCGGGACAACGGAGGATTTGCGAGTTCAGGAATGGAGCTTTGTTCGCGACCTCCCCAGGTTCTGGCCTGCGACTGAAAGTGAGCCGATATCCTCGCCTTGGCGAGTGGAGCACATAGGGTAGGGTGAGTAGGGTGTATACTGTTTAGGGCTTCATCATAGAGTAAACAGTCACGGAAAGAACGTGTCTCCTTATGAGAAAAGTATTCTCTTCATTCATCTCTCGCACGCACAACCACCATCATTCTAAAGTCTTACTCCCCAGCTTGCTGAACGCCCTTCTTGAGCATCTCCCGCGCGCGTTTCTTCGCGCCCATCTTCTTGGTGGGCTTCTTGGGGAACCGCTTCTGGGCCTCGATGTACCTGTGGGGGTGGAGGGGGTATAGGTGTGAGTATAGTAGGTTGAGGACGCGGATTCGATTTCGTGCATTTCGGTGCGGCCGAAAACCAACAAAGCGGATTGTTCGCGAATGACGCGGGCGTGAAGAGACACGTACGCCCAGATGTTCCCCACGAAGAAAATCAAAACCAGCGTGCCTATCAGTCCGATTATGAGGAACGCGGGGTTCGACTCGTTGTCGGCCATGGTGACGGGAGACGCGAGAGAGTGCGCGCGAATTTGTGATGAGAATGCTGACAGTGCCGATGTCCGCGGCCCGATTTTTTTCTCAGGCCTCGAGCGGGCCCAAATTCTGACACTCTGCGTCGCGCGTCGCCGCCCCCCGGAGTGGTTTGCCTGTCGCTCGCGTCGCGCCCCTCACCGCACGCACTCCCGCGATGCCCCCCTCTGTTTTGAAGGACGGCGACGTGTTGTCAGGTCGGTTCAAAGTCGTAGGGGACAAGCCAATCGGCGCCGGGCAGTTCGCGGAGGTTTTCAAAGCGATCGATGAAAAGAGCTCGAGCGATTCGAGACACGGTCCGAGTCAGACAGGCGCTCCACCCTTCGTGGCGATCAAAATCGAGCGCGAGGAGAAGACCACGACGCGCGAGTTACGAGCTTTAACGGACTTGCAGGGCGTGCCTGGGGTTTGTTCAGTCTTGGCGAGCGGCAATCACAAAGACAAGCACCCTTTCATCGTGATGGAACTCGGGGGCGAGAATTTGTTTGACGTACGTCACAAAAACATGTCGGGCAAAACGCACTCCAAGGGTACGATATCCTGGATCGGGTGTAAGCTTTTAGATACTTTACACGGTATACACAACCGGGGGTACGTCCATCGAGACGTTAAGCCTTCGAACGTCACCGTCGGCGTAATGAGCACAACGGGCAATCGCAATCAATCGGGGACGTCTCGCGATTTATTATTAATCGATCTCGGCTTGGCGAAAAAATACGAAACCAAGGATGAGGCGGAGAAGAATGCCCTAAACCCTGAAGCCGAAACCCTAAAGAAACCGGTGCCTTTCCGGGGCAGCACCACGTATGTCAGCGTAAACATGCACACCGGTTTAGAGCAAGGCCCCCGGGACGACCTATGGAGCTTACTGTATCTGCTTGCGGAGGCGCATGAGGGCACTCTTCCGTGGCGGGCGCTAAAAACTGAAGTCGACGACGACAAAGTGAAGCACGCGATCCATTTGGCGAAAAAAAAGTGCATAGAACACCCCGAAACCTTGTGTTTCACACAAGGCACGCCCACCGAATTGATAGAGTTCTCTAAAGCGTTAGTGAGCATTGCGCAACCTTATGATACTCCCGATTACGTGGGGTTGAGAAAAATATTGGAATCGATGGACGACCGGGCGTTGGACTGGGAAGGCGGTGGCGTGAATGACAATGGAGGACGACCGGTGGTAATAACTGAGACTAACAAGTCATACAAAGACGTGGTTACTACATCTCAACCTTCAGAGAACATAAACAAAGTGCGGGCGATTCTTGAGCACCCCGAGAGCGTGCCTGAGGTCGTGCGGAGGTGGATCGAAAAAATCGGGGAAGAGCTGGACGTTTCGCACGCTTCGTCGTTGATCAGCGGAATCCTGTCATCCGCCATCAAGACCAATTTCAACAACCTAGAAACCAACGACGACGACGTGATGCGGAACTGGGTGCTGGACATCTTCGACCAGGCCGCGCAGGCGGGGCGAGACGCAAGGGCGATCGTCGAGGAGAGGAGCAAGAGGAGGAGGACGGGGTGATAGATTTTGAAATGAAAATTATTCTGTCAAAAGTGCTTTTTCTCTTTTCTCATCATCAGAGAACTTTCCCGTCACTCGTCGCTGCACTCACTAAGTACCGCCCGTGCCGATGTGGTCCACTGCGTCCGCGGTGCGATGCGATGTTGCGATCGGGGCTGCACTTGGGGTGAAACGCGTTGGAAGAGGCTCCACAGTTACGACCAGTAGACGGATGGAGAGGTGGAAAATCGCGACACCGAAAACCCGAAACCTGGGCGCTCGTATTGCATTCACCACCCGTGCCACTCCAAACGACGACGACCCCTCATTAGATCGAACATACTACGAAAACTGGGCCAAGTACCCCGACGACCCTTCCGTGCCCTCTGAGATCACTGAGTTGTTACGGGAAGTCGGGGACGGCGAGGTGAGCATGTGGTCATCGAAGCCTCCGTGGTGCCAGCCATGGACTATTTTATTAACAGGCTCATTAATAGTAGCGGCGCCGACCACGGTGCTCCACCTGAAGTGGCTCTCTGTGTTATTCGCGTTGCCCATAGCAGTGTGGTGGTATTTGTTTTTAGTGTTAGCCCCGAAACAATACGTGGACTACGTGGAGACGGCCCGGCAGTACTACGAACGGCGGTGAGGAGAAAGGAGAGTCAGTTTTTATTCATTCAGCAGCTCAAGATTTTTCGCTGTCGATTTCATCATCTTGTCAGTGCGCAATTAGTATGAATTATTTGTCCTTCTCAACGAACACCCCCGCCTCGAATTTCTCCCTCGCACCCCGCACCTGTCACTCGCACGCGCGCGACGCCGGTCCCCCGACGTCACGCTCGTCTTGTTCGCGTTGACGAGGTTAGGGTAGGCGTTCGAGACCGTCCGCACGAACCCAACGGTCGGTGCACGACTCGTCGGTCGTAGCATTCGCGGATTGAATTCCCAGCCGTCCGTAGGTAAAGTCACGGAGACGAGCGCATCATGTCCAAGAAACACCTCACCGACGAGGAGCTAAGTGCGGAGTGGCCGTACCTCACCCGACGTCAAGTGAAGGAGTTCAAAGACGCGTTCGCTATTTTCGACAAGGACGGGGGAGGATCTATTACCACGACTGAGCTAGGCGATGTCATGCGATCTCTCGGTCAAAAGCCAACGAACCAGGAGCTGGAAACCATGGTGCGCGAAATAGATGCCGACGGCAACGGCGAGATCGACTTCCCTGAATTCCTCACCATGATGCTTCGAAAAATGAACGAGGGGAACCCGGAGAAAGAGTTGATGGATGTGTTTATGGTGTTTGACAAAGACGGGAGCGGGACGATATCGCCGGATGAGTTGAGAAGCGCGATGAGGGTGATTGGCGAGAAATTAACCGACGACGAAATCGAAGACGCGATCAAACTCGCCGATAAATCAGGCGACGGCGAGGTGGATTACGATGAGTTCATTCAGTTTGTGCTGAGTGATTGATGCGTCCATGTGGGTAGAAAACGCGCACCCTAGCATACACCCTAAATGCCCATAGAAAGAGCGCCGCGAGGTAGAATTAATGTTGAAACTCACCCTTAAATGGTTCTTGGGTATATACCCCCTGCTCATTTCCGTAGATTGCCTTGTTCACTTTAAACGTGCGCAACCATTTGACGATGTCTTCGTGGCCATGAATCCCCCCCCCCCGCATCGTGCACATGTCCACGTCACACGGGCACCCATTAGAGCGCGCACACTGCAGCACATCAAAGAGTCCGCCCCATATCGCCTGCGAGCACGTCAACTCGTCCCACAGGCAGCCGCCGGCTCGCAGCAACTTTAACTTGTCGAGCTGTCCGCTCCTCGCCGCTGCCTGACAAAGGTAGTCTTTACGCTGCAGACGACCTGCCAGTTGCATACACAGCAGCACGCTTAAACATCCAAGCTCTGCGGCACGCTCTTCATCGAGCTCTTTGAACGGAAGTATCGTCGCCGTTACCGCGTCGCGCATTCCGTGGCTCACTACTCGCAGCCGTGCCAGATCGGCGGGGTCGTCCCCAAAAAAATCAGCTCGTAGAATGCGAACGACGAAAAGGTGGTCGGGAAGGCCCGGAAGGGCCTCGCCTGCGCTAGCATCTGGCTCGCGTTTTCGAGTTTACATCCAAGCGCGCGGCACGTTTGCGAAAATCGCGACACGTGTGGGCGTAGTGGAATGTGAGGCACAAGGGGTCCGGACGCAATAACAACGTGATTTCGGGAATCGAAAATCAGTTCGAAATCAGGAATCATGAAAACCGCCCGCTTTGGCGGCGGTCGGCGGTGAACCTAGTACATTGCAGGGCGCGCGGGCGTTGAGGCGTGCGTACGGATGCGTCCTCGGTAGCACTTGGGTGGGTGTGCACGGTGTTCCGCACGTGTCACTTTGTCGAGGTTTCAGCTCCCTACGCGCGTTGAGCTCTTGCGCGATGGGTGTTTCCACTCGGCGCAATGGGACAAATGGCGCGATCAAAGTTTCTTCGCACCAGAAACACAAAAACCTCAATCGTTGGATCGATGACTCGTCCGGTTGGAACCTAGAGGATCGGATTGGTTTGCTGTCTACCAAGGTTGTTGGGGTTGTATTAGTGTCCAGCAGCGCGTTGATTCTGTACCAAGCCTCGATGGCGCTCATGGGGTTTCTGAACGGAGACATGAACGGCAATGACAATCTCTCCAAGAACGAGATGAGCGAATCAACCTACTATGCATTGCTCGTACCGATCACGCTCCCCGCCACCATTGTATTCGTCTACCTGAACTGGCTCGCCGCGAGCTTATTCAAGTCCGCGTAGAGTGGTTGGGGATGAAGGGTTTTTAAACAGCGTAAGTAGCTGCATGGGCAAACAGTCTAAATACCGTCATCGTTGACGTCCAAAGCGCAGCCGTAAAGAGGTAAGACCAAAACACGTTTAACGCCCTTCAACGCCCTTTAATGCCCAGACGTTAATAGACCCTTTAATGCCCAGACGACCTAAAAAACGCTGGTGGATTCGTGAAACCATCGTTCGTCTCTGCGCCGCAAAGATTCACCCGCCAAACATAAACCAACGACGTTTTTGTTAATAGACGAAGTTGACCTGTCTCGTTGGCACATTACTTCATGGTTTTTTTTTGTTTTTTTCACTGAGACGTCTTGAGTCAATTATTATTCAATTATCATAATATCTCAAGACCTCCCGCGTACGACCCTACCCCGGACGGCAAAGGTGATATCCACACCCCGCGCGTCCCAAGTCGTGCGCCAGACTAACCACGGCGCGATGTGTTGCAGCCTCTGGACGATTTCACGTCTGTTGCTGTGTCTAAATCCGCGCCTCTATTTTCCATAGCGAGCCTGCCACGGTGTTGGGTCGTTGATTTATCAACTGTGACTCGCTCTGTCCAAGTGTTACGCTTAGAGCAAGCCTTCTGCACGCTCATCGAAGCCAAGCCCACAGCGCGTCGCGATGGGGGGAGGCGCCGAGGGTGCTTTTACATTATTTTATTTTCTACCCGACTCCGCGATCGATACACGACAAACAAAATTTTCGACACCGATTGAACGAACCACCACACCGCAACACGCTCTGTGATGAGACTAGTGAATTAGGAAGAGCCGTATGATCCGGATTCGAACCCGGCTCTTTGATTAGACATTATTCCGCTGAGAGTCTGTTGCGCGTTGGTTGGTTGGAAGCGTTTCAATTGTTTTTTTTTGTCGAGGATTTTTATTATTTTTCATTGCATCTTTCACAGATGTGCCATTACCTCTGAACCCCCTCTTCGTCTTCGTCGGAGACGGGGGTATGGAAGGGTGGCGACATCTACGGGTTGACCAAAAATCCCCCCCCGCGATAAAAATGAAACGGGGGTCTACAACGGTCGGCACAGTTTGTTTATTTTGTTTGCAAACAAATCTCTCGCCTCGAGGATCCAAACTCACCTTCAGTTTCTTTCCCCGTATCTCTCTCGCGCAGAAGGAAAATCCGACCTACAGGCTGACTCGGGAAATACAAGTGCAGAGAGGGAGATGAAGCCACTGTGGACGTTGCGTTTCGTTGTATTACTATCATTAGCGCCGTCGCTTGATGGTTGTGACGTATCACTCGTCGCACTCACATTTTTGTCAGCTCGCGCGCCGCGCACTTTCCCTTGAACTAGCCGCGGGACCTCTTGCAAGCTGTGCAGTTCTTTTTCAGCCAGCCGTGGGGGCAACCGGTGCACACCGCGCAGTTGTCTTTCAGCTTACAGTGGGGGCAAGGGCTGCACTCCACGCATCTGCTTTTCACCTTGTTGTGGGGGCACCCAACGCACTCAGAGCAGCTGTATTTCACTTTGCCGTGAGGACATGGAGTGCACACCACGCAGAGTAGTTTCTCCTTGCCGTGCGAACACCGTTTTCTCATCAGTTTATCTCACCCGCAATACGCCCGCATTGCAATCCCCAGGCGATCTGCGCACCCTCGCGCTCTTTACAACTGCGCAAGCGACAATGGAGAGTGCCGACTCTCAATGTTAGTTGTTATTTCCAACGTTCTTCACCCGTTGAGAGTCGAAAAATTTCTTGACCTGCCATTCGCTCGCGCGGCCGCTTCCGTCGCGCCGAGGTCTCTTGGGAGACGCTCGGTGCGTGTAGGGGTAGGGTACGCAAGGCACATTTGGCTCCAGATCCATGTTCGGTTTCTCTCGCAAAAAGCCGGACGGGTCGGTGAAGTCCGGCAGCGATGGAGGCACGGTGCGTTCATCGACGAAATCGAAATCTGTGAAAGCCCCTTCGAAGAAGGAGTCGAGACGTGGAGCTGGCCGGGGCGGGTACGAGGATGACGATTACGGCGAGTTGTTCGACGAAGGCGCGTTGGAGACGTTCGCGGAGGAGGGGGTTGATTCGGACGTCGAGGCGGAGGTGAACGAGCGTTATGTTCGAAGGCCAAGACCCGCGGAAGGCAGTGTGGAGCGTTCCACAGATGGCGGTTTCCTGGCGAGGCAGCCGTGCAGAGCCGCGCTGGTGCCTCCAACCGCGCACCACACATCCTCAGCAGCACACGAGAAGCCGAGCCACGAGCTACAACTGGACTTCGTGTACGGGTATAGGTCACACGACTCACGCCACAACATTGCGTACAACGTTGATGGGCTGATAGTTTACCCCGCCGCAGCGGTGGGCGTGTGCTACGACAGTAAAGAACACGCGCAGCAGTTTTTCACCGCGCACACGGACGACGTTTTGTGTATGGCGATGCACCCTGATGGAGAAATAATCGCGACGGGACAGGCGGGGAGGGATCCTTCCATATGCGTGTGGAGCAGTACTACGTGTGAGCTATTAGCTGAACTGAAAGGCTTTCACCAAAGAGCGGTGGTGAGTTTGAGTTTCGACGGTACGGGAAGATTTCTATCCTCGGTAGGTCTCGACGACGACCATTCAATCGCGGTGTACGACTGGCAAAGCCGCCGGATGATCGCCAACTCAAAAGGCGACGTGAACCGGATTTTCAATGTCGAGTACAGCCCGCACGACGGGCGGATTGTGACCGGCGGGGTGAAGCACGTGAAGTTCTGGGTGATGGAGGGTGGGTATTTGATCGGACGGCGGGGCGTTTACGGAAAGATAGGCGCGAGCAGCACGATATTATCAATAGCGTTCCACCCCGACGGCAGCACGCTAACAGGTACGCAAACAGGCACGATATACCAGTGGGCGTTCGGGGGCGAGCAGTGTTTGCAGAAGTACGAAATCGTGCACCAAGGCCCCGTGCACGACATTTTTGTCAACGACGAGTACGTCGTCACCGGAGGCAAGGACGGCAAGGTTCACTTTCACACGCACTATTTCGAAAAAGGTAAGTACACAAGCCCCAAAATCCGGCTCACCTTTTAACGCGTAGTTCGTGTACCACTTGGTCCGCGTTTCAGCACATCACATGAGGAATTCCTCGCAATCCCGATATATCTGACCCTGACCCTCTCTGAAAAAGCGTTTACGGTGGATATGGGCAAGGTCGTGGAGACGATTACGGACGCGCAAGGTAAGCCGCTGTGTTGCTACGACGGGAAGACACCTTGTGTTAAAGCTCTGTTTCTAGAGGGGACATCGTTACTGATTGGGACGAAAGGCTCTGAGATTTTCGAGTTTGACATGAGTACCGAGACGAGCTGGCGCGTGAATCGACGAATAGTAACACAGGGCCACGCCGCGTTTGTGGATGAAAAAACGCGAACGCAAAAGTGCGAATTGCGAGGCTTAACTTCGCACCCTTTTCTTCCTCAATTCGTCACCGCTGGCGATGACAAAACCCTGCGAGTAGTGGACATGTACCAGCGACGGCAAATCGCGGTGAGGAATGTAAGCTCCAAAGCGCGCTCAGTTTCTTACAGTCCAGACGGAAGGTTAATCGCGTGCGGGTTCCAAGGCGGCGGGTTCATCGTTTTCGAAACTGCTACTGGGAACGAGCTAATCGCAAAGAAACACCGACGCGAGGAGATTTCGGTTTTGAAGTTTTCGCCCGATAAACGGTGGCTCGCGGTCGGGTCACATGACAACTTCGTAGACCTCTACGACACGCAGAGAGGGTACAAACGCGTGGGGGTGTGTAAGGGTCACAGCTCATACGTGACGCACCTAGACTGGAGTGAAGACGGCCGGTATTTGCAAACGAACTCCGGTGACTACGAGTTGTTGTTCTGGGAGGTTCCCAAATGCACAGCCGTGCGTTTTCCGCAAGCGTTAAAAGACACGCGGTGGGACTCGTGGACTTGCGCGCTTGGATGGCCGGTGCAGGGCATCTGGCCCAAGCACGCGGACGGCGCCGGAGTCAACGCGACGGATCGGAGTAAAGACCGTGAGGTAGTGGCGGTGGCGGACGACCACGGGTTGGTTAAATTATTTAGATATCCAAGTGATGTTGGGCGAGCTGAATACAGAGGATATATGGGCCATGCCTCCCGGTGCTCAAACGTCTCGTTCTCGTACAACGACGAGTTTTTAATCACCACCGGCGCCACCGACCGGTGCGCGTTTCAGTGGCGGCACTACGAAACCGACGAAGGTACGTTTTTTTCATTCCCTGAAAATCCTGCCCGCCTTGTACTGCGTGGTTCGTTTACCACTTGGTTCGCGTTTCAACACATCCTGTGAGGAATTCCTCACGATCCCGATATACTGCACTGTCTCTCAATTGCCCATACAAAAGACTGACTTCTATTTCCAAAAACTCAGGCGACGAAGAGATGACGAGTGAGGTTGAGGAAGAGACCTTGACTGCCGTGGAGGATTATGAAGACTTCGCAGTGAGTAACCAGGTTTGCAACATGGTCATCGTAGGACACAGTAATGGAGTGCCGCAATTCGCCCCGATGGAAAGCCTAGACGCCAAGCCCAACCCTGAGATTCCGGAGGGCAGCGGGTTGGATCCGGGGAGCCGATGCGCGTTTCTGCCGTGCGCGCCTTCTATTTTCGCGCCCGACGGTTATTTGAGGGAACCGGACGCGTTGGCACCCTGTATGGAAGCTGTGGAGCTTGAGTTCGCGCACGGATACAGGGCGCATGACACGCGTGATAATTTGTTCTACACCGCCAGGGGCGAGGTTGTGTACCACACCGCGGCATTAGGTGTCGTTTACGACCGAGAGACAAACACGCAGCGGTTTTTGAACGACGTGCCGACCGCGGATGCCGTGACCGGGCACGCGGATGACATTTTGTGTTTAGCGCGGCACCCTACTGGAAGCATATTCGCAACAGGCGAAGTAGGACGCAATCCGCGACTGTTAGTGTGGTCGTCTGATGACACCAAAAAAACCCTAGCCTCGCTGCAAGGCTTTTTAAAGAAGGCGATTGTTTCTTGTACGTTTTCGCGAGACGGCGCGTTGCTCTGTGCGGTGGGCGCCGATAGCAACCACAGCTTAGCGGTGTACCGGTGGCAAACAGGCACCATGCTCGCGAGCAGCAAAGGGTCACCTGAGAAGATCGTTTCTGTTAATTGGAGTCCGTACCAGGACTACGTGGTGACTTGTGGGATTAAGCACCTGGCGTTTTGGAGCACGAGCCCGTTTGAAAGCAGAAAAGCCGTCCTGAACAAAAAGGGAAAGATGCAAACCATGTTGTGTAGTTGTTTCCCCGGCCCCGACACTACAGTAGTGGGCACACAAGACGGCAGCTTATATCTCTTCAAAGGCTACCAACTCGCCACAAACATGCGGAAGTGCCACACCGTGACGCACGCGGTGACCGCGACCCGGGATATGATCATTTCAGGCGGCAAGGAGGGGAGCGTGAAATTCTGGACCGTGGATTTAATGCAGTGCCTCAAGGAGGTTACGATTTCTCACCCTCATGCTGTTGGGGCTTGTATTAAGTCTATGCACTTGAGTGGGAGCATGCTATTACTAGGCACTCGTTCTGGCGAGATCTACGAGATGGACACCACTTCGTACTCGCACACGTTACTGTTACAGGGCCACGGGTACGGGACGATTTGGGGGCTCGCCACGCACCCGAGCGAGCACCAAGTGTGCACCGTGGGGGACGACTGCACGGTTCGGATTTGGGATCTCGCGTCGCGGAGAATGATCATGGTGCGTGATTTGGGGGCACGCGGACGTTCAGCAGCGTACCACCCAGACGGCTCGCAAATCGCAATAGGTTTAGCAGGAGGAGGTTTAGTGGTATTATCCGCCGACTCACTCGACACCATGCACGCCAAAAAGGACCGCGAGGAGCCCATTCACGAGGTGAAATACTCTCCAAATGGCCAGTTTTTAGCCTCCGGGAGCCACGATAACCACATCGACGTGTACGACGTGACGAAGCAGTACGGCCGCATGGGGGTGTGCAAGGGCCACGCGAGTTTCGTGAGACATATTGACTGGAGTTCTGACAGCACAATATTGCAATCCAACTCCGGCGATTTCGAACAGATGTTCTGGGAAGTTCCGGTGGGGAAGCAAATCGCGTTCCCGGCGGACGCCAGAAACGTGGACTGGGCGACGTGGACGAGCGTGGTGGGGTGGCCCGTGCAGGGCATCCTGCCTAAATACAGCATGGGCACTGATGTGTTGAGTTGCGACAGGAGTCATACCAGAACTATCGTCGCGACCGGCGACAGTTATGGAAAATTAAAGCTGTTCCAGTACCCAGCGCACAAAGGCGCGGCTGGGCGAACGTTCGGCGGCCACTCCTCAAAAGTAACGCAAACCCGGTTCACCTTCGACGATATGTATGTCATCACCGTTGGGGCGGATATGACTTTTTGCCAGTGGAGGCTAGTGCTGTAGATTATTAATCGTGTGAATTAATTTCATTGCAACTTGTGTTAATTGTTCGTGCTGACCAAAGAGTGGCTCTGCAAGCTCCGGAGCGCTTTCCGTCGCGTCGCCATGCGCGTGCTTTCTCTTCTCGACCCCTTCGACCCGATCGAACCCACCGATCCTAAACTGTCGCGCGACTTGGCTCTGGTGACATTCGCGTTCTCGATGTTCTCAACGTTTTCAACGGGAATCGCGGGAAGAGGCGCGACGGATGCTCTTCGAGGCGGCGCCGGTGACGGCGAATCCCCGAACGTCATCCTCGACATCTGCAACGACATCCGTGACGGGCGCGCGGTCCGGGTCACGGGCGTTTCGTCCGTAACAGTTTTTTGCGCACTCGCTTTCCGGGCGCTGCCGTCCATCATCGTCGCGATCGTGGCTCGGAGTGAGGCTAACTCAGTCGACGCGTTATCCAGCCCCAGGGAAGAGCGTTTTTTTATCTCAGCCTTCCGCGCCTCGACGCCCGCGCGAATCTTGGAGAAACTAATCTTCCCGGCGGCTTCCGTCATCTCGAGGATTTTCGATTTCGGAGTAGCTCCGGCGACAGCTTGATTTATTTTATGAGCACCCGCGAATTGTTCAAGAGCGCTCGCGGCGTCTGACTCCAAGTCACCAGGCCGCATGCCGTGTTCCCACATCGCCCTGCCCAACGCAAACGCGCTTGCTTTGGTTTCTGTCAACTCCAGGGTCAGGCTGCCGATTTTTGGTTGATTTGCGGAGTGCTCTGTTGAGTGTTCGTTTTGTCCAACCCGACCCGACCCCAGACGCAATTTGTTTTCCGCCGCCGCTCGTCCCTCCTCCGCGACGGTTCGCGCCGCCTTGGCCATCTCCCTCTGTTCCTTCAACTGCTTCGCTTTCATAACCGCACTGGAGAGCTCTAACTGAAGGGCTTTGATTTTCGCGCGCTTTTCTTCAAGAGACGCCACTAATTGTTGGTTCTCCATCTCGATCATCACGTTCTGGCCCTCGACTTCGCCCTTCACAAGGGAAAGCTCCTCGGCGTGCGCTTTTTTCAACGAAGCAAGTTCAACGCCAGAAACAGTTCCCCTCGATTCCTTCTCCAGAATGGAAATTCTCTCCTCCCGTTCCCTCAACGCGTTCTTCAAGGCTTTCACCTCGCCCGTGACTTGCGAGAGCTTCATGTCACGGGACGCGACGGTTTTGTGCAGCGCCACGATTTTCTTTTCCGCGTCCGCCACCGCGGCTTGCATCTCGCCAAGGAAAAACAAACTTTCTTTCTCCGTTAAATCAGCCTTTTCCTTGGCGTCATCAGCCTCCGCCAACGCCTCTTTGACTTTCTCATCCGCTTCAGCGAGTTCGTCTTCCATGCGTTGTAACTCGTCATCCACGCCCTCGTTGCGTTGCTGCTGTAACCCGACGTCGCCCTTTAGTTCCTCAAGCTCGGCGGCAAGGCGCTCGGCCTCGCGTCTGCTCGCCGCCTCGGACGCCTCGGCAGCGGCGAGCTTGGCGTCGAGCGCAACTCGAAGCGCGTTCGCCGCATCTTCCTTCTGCAGGTGCACCTTCGCCGCGGTTTCCATGGAGAGCTTGGTGTGTTTCCGCTCGGATTCCAAATCTGCGGATAAACGCGCGACCTGCGTTTCAAGCGCAGCGCACTTGGACTCGGCGTTGGCGAAGGAGAGTCGCGCTTCCGACGCTCGCGACTCCGCCTCGGCAACCGCTCGCCGCGTCTCGATTTGGTGCGCTTCCAGGGATTTGCGTCGCTTGCGATCCGCGTCAGTCGCGGCGAGGGTTTCATGCGCCGCCTGGAGTTCGAGTTTGTGGCTCTCGAGCTCTTCCTGGGCCGTGTACAGCGCCTGCTCAGCCGCGAAAAGCCGTCGTTCCGCTTCATCTCCAGCCACCCGCGCCTCCGCTTCCTCGATCCTCTGTTCCGCTTCGGTTTGAATTTGCAAAATCGTCCCCTCGAGCTCGGCGACGCGTTCCATGTTCGCCGCTTCAGCCTGCGCCGCAGCTTCGTTCGCTTCCCGTTCGAGTTGCGTAATGCGTTCGCGTTCGAGCTCGCAAATTTCCTCAGCCGCGGCTAAATCCTCAACAAGACGCGCGCTTCTGGTTTCCTCTTTCGCGACTTCAGCGGCGAGCGCCTCGGCCCGCGCGCGCGCCGCGGACTCGGCTTGCTGCGCCGCTTGAAGCTCACCTTTACTCGCTTCGCCCGCAGCGAGTCGCGCTTGCATTTCGCGCAGAGTATATTCCCTCTGCGACAGGGTTTTGAAAATTTCGTCGCGCTCCGCAAGCGCTGTCACAGCTTCAGCCGCACTAGTCTCCGCCGCCCGTAGCTGCGCGTCCATGTTCCGAACCATCTCTTCGCGCTCCGTCAACGACATCTCCAAACGGCGCATCCGCTCGGTTTGTTTCTTCTCCGCGGACATCGCGTTTCTGAGTTGTGAGGTAATATCCGCCAGCTGTGCGTCTCGCGAGTCCAGTGTACTGCGCATATTCGCCAGCGTGATTCGTGTGGCGTCGAGCTCGCCTCGCACGGGCGAAAGCGCGGCGCCTCTTCTCGCAACTTCTGTTTCGAGCCGGCTCTGTTCGCCCTCCCGAACTCGCAGCTCGCGCGACGCATCCGCCAACGCCAGGTCACGTTCCTGAAGCTGCTGTTTCAATAATTCAAGCTCACCAGTCGTCGCAGCCATGAACGTCTCATGTTCTTGTTTCATTACCCGAATCTCCGCCTCCTTAGCCTCCATCTTCGCCATGTTCTTCAAAGGTGTTCCCATAGACTTCGCTTCCAAGCGCTGGCGCTCCAATTGTTGGAGCTGTTGCTGCAACTGCAAAGCGTACTCAGCCGCGTCGTCAAGCTCGGCTTCTTTCTGTTCCAAAACAGACGAGCCATCCCGCAAAAGCACATCTCGCTCTTCGCAGGAGAGTTTCATTTTTTCAGTCGCCTCCGTTGCCGCGGCGAGCTTCTCTTCCAGCGCGTAAATTTCCTCTGCGCGCTGCTCAATGATGCGCTCCAAATTTTCACTCTTTTCTTTCGCCGTCGCGTAATCCTGCTCGGCTTTATGTCGCTCCGCGCGCTCTTCCTCAAGACACCCTTCCAGCTCTTCTTGCATGATTTCCAAATCCGCCCTGCGCTGGCCAACTTCTGTTTCCCAATTTTGGGCTGTGGCTCGTGCGTCAGCGGCGTCGCGCTCAGCGGCTTGCCTCGCCGCGACGAGCTCCAACAGACGTTCCTGCGACTGCCGCGCGACGCTCTCGGCGTTGCGTAAATCATCCGCTTGCCGCGGGGACATGGAGGGCCTGCCTCCGGATTCCATCGATGCACGTCGAGAGGAATCGCCACCAAGCGAGTATCGCCCGATACCTGTACTTGGACTTTCCCTCCGTGCGAACTCGCCACCACCAGAGTTTTGTTGCATCTGGTGAATTAAATGGTTCCGTTGCGCCAGCTCTGCCGCGGTTCGATCAAACTCCAGCTGCAGCTTGACAACCTTCTCTTCCCGCGAGGCTTTGCTTCGCTCGGCTTCGTCCCTTGATTTCTCCGCGCGCTCAAACTCACCGGATATTTGCTGTAACATCCCGGCCTGCGCTTCGATGGTGAACTCCCTCTCCTCCACCGCCGCGGCTTCCGCCGCCTTCGCCGCTTCGAGCAACCGCGCAGTTTCCGCCGCTTCAGAACGTGCGCGCTTCGCTTCAAGCCGCTGCTGTTCGCTCGTCGCGCGTAACGCGCCAACCTGCTGACCGAGTTGTGCGACATCCGATTGAAGCCTGTTTCGTTCCATATCCGCCTCCCTAAGTTTTGCTTCGAGGTCAGACGCTTTCGCAGCCTCTCTCGCCGCCGCCTCCCTAGCCGCCCGCGCCGATTCGATCGCAGCCGCTTTGCCTCCCGAATCTGGGGTGACGTTGAGACGCTGCATGGGCGCAACCTCGGGGGGCGAATCATTTTTGTGGCTCAAAAAACCCGACCGTGACAACGCGTACGCCGCAACCGCGGCCGTGTGCGGGCGGTGGTGACTGACGCCGCTTTTAGGCGTAGTGACTTCAGGAGGCGACCCGTTTGTGACCGATATCGGTCGCGTGCGCGCGGCGACGCCCGGGCTGTGGTGCGCGCCCGCGCCGGCTCGTAGACTCGCCATGAACGCCGAAACCGCATCCGGCGACGGGACGAGTTTCGTGGCGCCCACTGATGGGGGACTTACCTCGCTCGCGGCGTGTGCGCTAGGGTAGATATCGTGTTGGTGGTCGATACTGTGCGGTGCCGTGACATGCGGTGACGGCGCGGCGCGCATCACCGTCGCCTTTTTACCACTGCTTTTCGGTTTTTCCGAGGTTTTGGATGCCGACCCACGCGCGTTGGTAGCCGCGGACTTGCGACGCGCGCTGCCGTTGTCGTTCACCAACGGTGCACGCAAGTTAAATGACTTGCGCTCTGACGTGGACTGCGTCTCCGAAACAGGAGTAGCGCCGGATACGACGCGTCGGACACCTCGTGACGCGCTTTCAGATTTCGGGGTCGTTGTCGAGTTTCGGGCGCCAGCGGAGTTTAGAGATCCTCGACGGTCGAAGGGCTGACGCATCCCTCCGCCCAGAGACGCGCGCCCGGAACCCTTCGACGCCCTACGTGATTTCCATTCCTCCAGTTGTCGACGACGTTCCTTCGCCGCATCCGTCCCCTTGGGGTCGGGCGCGCGGAACGACATCGCGCGCTCGACTGTGGTTCTGAGAAAGTCCTTCGAACGGCTAATAAACTTTCCAAAGCAGCGAAAAACCGAAAATTTCCTACCCCTAATATTTGACGGTCTATTGATGGGTTAACCGAGCGTTTTTTTGACGTTTTTTGGCAATTCTACTTCTACTTGGTTTTCACCTTCTTCGGCTTAACTTTGAACCCGGTGACCGCGACCGCGGCCGCTTGCATGTGTGTTTTTACGACATACGCAAACACCATGGTTAAACAGCTTTGTCGTGCCAACTCCACGTACGGCTCGAGTGCCTTTCTATCCAAACACATCGGCAAAAACACGCCGCCAATCTCGCCGTCGCAACTTAAGAGGTGCGACCACGAAAGACCTCTGCGCGTAAACACCACACACGCGCCAACCACCGCGTATCGTTTAAGCTCCTTTTTCGTCCGTTCCAATCCCGCTAGCCTCACGTTGGCACTGTCTTCCACTCCAAACAAAACAACCCACTGGTTCGTCATGACTCGGCTGAACGTGCTGGCGGCGCCCGTCGCGGCGAGCACGAAAATCTGTACGAAGAACAAATACGAACTGCCGCCGAGCAAACCGGAAACGCGGCGCACCTGGCGGAACTTATCAATCGCGGCGCCCAAGAAAAGGAATTGTCGTAATGTTCGTCCACTTCTGCCGCACAGTCTCTCCATGTCCCCAACGGGCGTGAAGTTGACAATCGCCCAGCACACACTCGCTTCAATCAGCCGCCGCGTTATTTTCGAAACATCTTCAGGTCCTGGCACGAAATGCAATCGCCACGCGGCGAACACCAACCGAGACGCGAACGTGGCCAACATCGAGGCTACGTACGTGTAAACTAAACCGTGGCCGCGGTACCGTTTCTGTAACGAATCACGCCGCACGCACACGCACAAGCACAGATGTTTCACCCAAGTCGTTGGTCTCTGCGAGTTTGAGGGGGACGAGAAGACGTTACGAGACGAATTGCACGCGAAGGCTGCCCGGCCGGCGAAAACTCGACGAGGGCGGGAAGCGAAAGGTCCGTAGGGATGGACAGTGGATCAGCGTGACGAACGAGATTGGTACGTACCACAGGGATCGAATAGATGATTGGATCCAGGTAAGGCGCGATGATAAGCACGAGCGGTAGCCATAGGAACGCCCGCGTCATCTTCGTGGTCGCATTCGTTGTTACTCCTTGCGGACCACCGAAATGAGCTCGACACACCGATGGAGTTCAGTTTCAGTCACTGCAGGTGACAGACAGCCAGACAGCCAGATTGACCCTGCACCAGATTTTTCTGAACAACTGGCGCTGCGGTCGAACACCCTATATTTTGAAGCGTCGTCATCGGCTCTCCTCATTCTCGCCCGCGCGGCTTCGGTGGTCCACGCACGAGAACCATGACCATGACCGCCGAGGAGGTCCGGTACCCCGATATCTATCTCGAGGCGTCCGTGCCTGCGCAAAGGAGGTCTCCGGACAAGAACGAGCGCGGCGAGAATGAAACGATGAGCTCATTCGAGCGCTACTTTGCCGAGGGTGGTCGCCAAAAACCAGGAGGCTCATCGAACGGAGAAGGCCCGTCCGCGTCTACATCGGGCGCGACGGCAAAACTCGCCGCGCAGGTCAAGGAGCTGCAGGTACGCAAATGTCCCTCCCATCTCGTTGTCAATCATCCTCCCTGTCGTCCTCGCGCCAACAAATATCAACAACCCTTTTTTGTTTGTTTCAGATCCGCAAGACAAGAGGACTGACCTTACGCTCCCACGCACACCTCATCTACAGGCGAAATTAGCGGAGAGGACGAGCGAACTAGATGCGACTAAGGTACTCCAACGACTGGCGTTTCTTGACGAATCCTCACTACTCAACCCCGAACCGGACCCGACGCCTAGTGTTTCCCATCGGACCGTCCGCTGATTCTTTCCTCCTTTTCTTTCCTTTTCCGTCTATTCACAAAACAGGAACGAAACAAGCTGATGGAGGAACACATCGAGAGCGTGGGCGCGGATAGCGAAGGTATCGTCAAGGTGAACGTCCGGGTTGTGATGTACGCGTTTCTGTTTGTGATTCTAGCGCTTTACGCAGCGGTGGGCGTGACGTTTTACTGGGAGCCGCTGGGTTTGCCGGCGGCACGGGCGTTGGTGGGGAGATGGGGAGCGGCTTGTGACGGAACAAGCGCAGCGTCGGCAGTACCAACTACACAGAGCACCGGGGGATTTTTCGGTTCGTGGGGTAGGTGATAAATACGCAGTGATAGATATGCTACGAGCGCTGATAAATAGGCTATGCTATGCGCTAAAACGCCGGGTCGTCAAAAGGGTATTCCTCTCGATCCTGGCTGCCCTCGCCAATGAGCCGCGCCACGCGGACAAACGCGTTTACCTGAACCAAAGAGAGATGAAAAAAGGAACCGCGTTAGTTGTTGTTTGTACTTGTTTGTACTTGTTTGTACTTGTAATTTGGCGAAATAAATTCGAAACCAACTTGAAGTGTTATTACGCAACGCACCGCGAGATAGGCGTACAACAGATTCGGGACGTTGATGATTTGTTTCTTGTCAAACGCGCGTTGGACGAACGCGCGCCACGGGCTTGCCGGTGCTATTCCCGGAGCTAACCCCACTTTGAGTCGTTTCTCTTCCTCGTCCAGCATCTCCAGCGCTTTGCGCACGTCCGGGTCATCCAAGTCGATATCAAGCTCTTTCGCTTTCTCGCGTAGCGACTGCTCGTGTCTCTCCCGCGCCCTCGCGGTGAATCTGTGCATAACCTTGGGGTCCTCGAGGTCCAACCCAGCCGCGAGCGCGCGTTTTTTCAACTCGCGTTCGCTCAAACCGTCGGGAAACATCGTCTCCGCCGGCGTCGGGGGAGTGGGACCCGCGGGCGCGCGCATTTTATCCCTCTCTTGTTCGGTGTACAGCCCGTCTTTCGACTTGAACATCCCGCCGTATGTTTTTGTATCCTTCACGTTCTGCGCTTCGTACGCGGCTCTGTGTTTCTGCAACGCCGCTCTTACGTCCGGGTCGTTTGGCACCAGCTTGCACGCCCTACTCAAGTCCCTCACTGCTAACTCAAGCGACGAGCTGCTATCCATCTCCACGTACGCCATCGCGCGTCTGTAGTACGCCTTTGCGCTTTCCGGTTCCAAAGCGAGTACCTCACTGCACGCCCACACCACCTCCCTTGGGTGCGTCCTCATGTTCTGCCGCAACATACATGCCGCGGCGTTGAGGTACACGCTCGCGAGAAACGCGTGGGCTTGTTTTCGTTCTTCGCCGACCAATGCTTCGTCGTCTTTGAAACACAGCAACTCCTGGTCCTTGCCTACCATTTTCCGGACCCAGTACCGGAACACCGCGACGGATTCGGTGTACTTCATCATCGCCTTGGTGTATTGTTTCTGTTTGAATAAAGCGTTTCCCTCGAGCTTCGCGGTCGTCGCGAATTCGATCTTCTCCACGACGGAAGTGGAGGTGCGAATTTTTGTATACGCCTCGCTCGCGTCGTGCGCGATGGTGTTCTTGACAAACTCAGCCGTCGCTTCCCAGTTCCGCCGTTTGTCCTTCATCTGGGCCTGCTTCACCTCACCAGCCTGCTTCATGATCTCGTCGAAACTCATGGAAAGCCCCTCCTTGGCCCTTTCGAGCTCTTCATCGTCTGTTCGTTGGAAATGACGTGTGGGGAGGAGAGTGTCAGGTGGTTGAACACACGCGCACGCGACGAACGATGCGGGTACCGGGACGAGGAACACGCGTGATGCACGTACCGGAATAGCATCCCGCCTCCTCGGTTAGGCGTGTCATGCCGACACCGACCGCGTCCGAAAGTGTGACTGGTTTGGACGTAGTCGGTTGAGTGCCGTAAGTTCGAACTGGAGTTCGAGGTTCCCAATACGTTGGATCAAACTTTTCGTCCGATCGTCTGGGAATACACGACATTGGTGTCAGCGCGAGCGAGCGGCCTGTTGGCCAGCGTACGCGCATTGGATAGTGGAGACACACAGGGAGATACATACGGCATGCGACGGGGGCTGACTCGTTCAGCATGAATTCGATTAACGCTGGAGAGGTCAACGAGGGAAAAAGCTTTGGGCGCCCTGGGGACACTCAGAACCGGGTCTGTTGTCCCGACGAACTCAACTCGCGGTGCGATGGGTTCCCCTGCACGCGTGGAGGACAAGCAATCAGCGGAGCCGGGTGATGTGGACGATGATTCAGATTTGGCTTCTCTGACCTTGCACGAGTGTCGTCCTGGGCTGTGGGTGGAAGTGAGAACGCAAAACAAACACATCACCTGGCGGGCAATAAACACATCCACGCACGCGACGCAAGAGCGACAAGTGTGCGTCAAGTGGCTTGGGGAGTGTAAGGGCCGTGGTTGGCCCAAAGGCATGCCTGATAATCTGTTCACGTGGATGGGCGGGTCGCACAACATACACATCGAGACGATTCACAACGTGAGCGATAACTTGTTCCACGTCGCGCGGCGCGGCGATGTGCCTTTGAATGTGAAAATGCCTCCTTCAATGTTGAAGGAGGATGCTGACTTGTTCTGCCTCTCTTACGAGTGTCACGGGCGGTGTACGAACAGCGTCGCGCCGAACAAGTACCGAGTCCCAAGCAAGGACCCTCCGAAAACCAAGAGAAAGACTGGGAAAACTACTAGACTTGGAAAAAGAAAGATGATTGCGGAGACGAAACCGATAGAAAAACAAAAGCCCAAGTGTTGTTTCGTTTGGGAACCCAACATCACGAACGATTGTAACCCGAGCAGCACGCACACTCCAATTACGTACATTCGGTCAAGAGTATTCAGTGATTACGACGGGAGCAGGACGTACTTCACGGAACCGAGGCACGTCGGGAAGTGTCATTGCACGCACAGAGTGAAGCCCAACTTGACGAAACTTGTCGGAAAGGTTACTGAGAAGCACAGTGATAAGATGTGCGCGTACAGGTCACTTCACGCAGAAAGCGTCAACTACCCCCTGTACATCGTGTCCGACGACGACGGCACGGGCAACGGGATACAAAGTAAGGGCTTCATTCCGAAAGGCCAGCTAATTATGGAATACGTCGGGGAAATAATCACCGTGGACGAAGCCGCGCGGCGGGATTTGGGATACGCCGAGCGTGGTTTGTTCTACCTGCACGACATTCACGGCCAAATCCAGAAACACACCAAGGAGCGGTTTTGCACGGATCCCGCTGTGTACGGTAACGCCGCGCGGTTGTTCAACCACTCGTGCAAACCTAATGTCACGACGCTGGAGGTGTTCAACGAACGGGAAGAAAACGAAAAAATTCACAACGTGTGCCACAAGCGCGAGGAATCGGGGAAGGATACCGAATTTCCCACGGAAGAGAAGGTTTCGAACTTACCGCGCGTGTCGCGAATCGGACTGTTCACCATGCGAGACGTCGCCGCGGGTGAGATATTAACCATCGACTACTTGCCGGGACGGAAGCCGGAGCAGGTGCAAAAAAAAGGTCACGCCGCCGTGTCTGTGTGGGTTGCCGGGGTGCAAAAAGTGGCTTTTCTAATATCCATCCGTCGTACGAGGAGTCCCAGATTCTTGCATTTTTTTAACCTTCACACGCGAATAGGACAAAAAACGTCTGCGGATGCATGGGAGCTGATTACAACGGCACCAAGACGTGCGCCGACGCCGCATGAAAGCCAAAAACTCCATTTTGCCAAAAAATCTATCGATTCGCGCCAAATTCCCTCCTGAGTCACACTGTTAGTTTTTCGCCCTCTCCTTCTGCGAAGGGACAGCAGATTTTATCGGGGGAATCAACACGTCAAAGGGCTGCGATTTTAGGAATTCCGAAAAGTCACAGAGCACTAGTCTTAGAAAAGCACGAAACTCGCAGGGACCATATTTTATCTTTTTGCCTCCCGCTTGCCAACTGAAAGATTGACGAAAAAGCGAGCGATCGGGTAACTCATGCGCACAGTCTCACGCGCGAAGTATCCGCTTCACACGTTAGATTATATTCAAGATGGGTGCGCATAATGTCGATAAGGTACGTTTTTTCTCTCCCGCCGGCATCGTCAGGACCCTGTCTGCGAACGCGAACGTCGCTCGACGTAATTCACGCAATTCACTTTTTATCTCGGGGCCCCCGCGATTCTGTCGTACCCGATTCTGTCTAACGAGACCCCCTTGCTGACACACTCCTACCGCTTCCCATGACCGCACAGCCCGCTCTCTCCGCCGGTTACGGCGAGGATGTTTTCAAGGGCGCCGTCGCTGAAAAGTACCTCAAAGCAGAAGGTTTGAAGCTGGCTGACCTGGAAGACTACAGTTGGATCAATGATCCCGCAAAGCCCGACAAAATCGCCAAGGCGATGCTTTCGTGGGCGCTGGACAAAGGCGCCACTTCCTTCTGCCACTGGTTCCAGCCCATGACCTCAACATTCCGCCACGGTGATACCGGCCAGGTTCAGATGTCCATGTTAGAGTTCAACCGTGATGGGTCCACGACGTTTGAACTCAAGGGGAAACACATTCTTTTCGGGGAAACCGACGGGTCATCTTACCCCAACGGCGGCATGCGCGCGACGCACACCGCGGGTGGATACCTCGCCATCGATCCCTCATCTCCCGTGTTCCTTCGCGACGACGCCATGTTCATCCCCGCCTGTTTCGTGTCCTACAACGGCAAGGCTCTGGACGAGAAGACCCCGTTGCACCGCGCGCACCAGTCCATGTCAAAGCAAGGCGCCAGGCTTTTCAAGCACATGGGCTTTGAAGTGACCGGCATGGTGAACAACATCGGCCTGGAGCAAGAGCTGTTCTTCGTTCCGCGCGAAGCGTACGAGCGCCGCATGGATCTGCAGTTCACCGGCCGCACCGTGCTGGGTAAAATGCCCGCCCGCGGCCAGGAAGGGTGCGACCACTACATGGCGCCCATCAGCGTTGTCGGCCCCGCCATGGCGTGCATGAAGGAGATTCAAGAGCAGTGCTACAAGCTCGGCATCCCGTTGAAGACGCGTCACAGAGAGGTTGCGCCTAACCAGTACGAGTTTGCCCCCGAATTCGGGTCCGTGATTACGCAAACGGACCAGAACCTGATGGTGATGCAAATTTGCGAAGAAGTCGCGGCGAAGCACGGCCTCGTCGCGTTGCTGCAGGAGAAGCCATTCGCGGGCGTCAACGGCTCGGGCAAGCACAACAACTGGTCAATCTCCACGCTCTGCGGCGCGCAGCTGCTCAATCCCGGCGACTTAACCCAACGATCAGGCAACCCCGAGATTTTCCCCGTGGTGATGGCCGCTATTGTCGCCGCTGTCGATGAGTACGGTGACCTCATGCGCCTGTCCATCGCTTCCCCCGGTAACGACTTCCGCCTCGGCGCCATGGAGGCACCGCCCTCGGTCATCTCCACCTACCTCGGAACGCAGATGACGGCGTACCTCAAGGATTTCATGGGCGGTAACGTTTACGAATACAAGCCTGTGACTACACCCATTGACATGGGGGTTGATATTCTGCCTATCGTCCAAGCGCCTTGCGAGGATCGCAACCGCACGTCGCCCTTCCCTTACGGCGGCCACAGGTTCGAGTTCCGCGCCGTCGGATCGTCCCAAAACGTATCCTTGGTCAACACCGTGCTCAACGCTGCTACGGCGAAGTACTTTGCCATGATTTCCGAGCGCATCGAGGCTGGCGAGACGGCTGTTGCGGTTGCGCAAGACCTATTGAAGAAGCACTCCAAGGTTATCTTCAACGGCAACGGTTACGATCCCACGTGGCCCGACGAAGCGGACAAGCTCGGCATCACGCACATCGACTCTGGTGTGGAAGCCATCAACACGATGGTGGCGCCCAAGAACGTCGCCATGTTCAAGGAGATGGGTGTCTTCGATGAAGAGGAATGCGCGGCTCGCAGAGAAATTCTACTTGAGGGATACGTCGGTACCATCGAGATGGAAGTCGGCTGCATGATTGACATGATCACTCAGTACGCCATCCCGTCGGCCAAGGCTGCCGGAATCGACGCCGCTCTGATGGCGGACGGCGTGACGCAGCTCAAAGCGGCTCTCGCGGGCATCCACGCCGCGGCAGACACCTACGAGTCTGCCAAGCTCTGCCGTATTCTGCGCCTGGAGACGATGATTAAGGTCCGTCAGATTGTCGATGACATCGAGGCTGAGTGCCCGGCGAACTTGTGGTCGTACGCCACCTACAAGGAACTCTTGTTCCTTGACTCTGGCAAGTTCAAGTAACGCGTCGGAAAAAATATGCATAAATGAAGAGTTGACGGATATCTACGGCGAATTTCCCTGGAGAGAAATAAGGGGTTGCTGACTAGCACGGCAACCCCAAAGCGACTAGGGAGACCCCTTTTTATCCTGTTGTTATACAAGAAAGAAAGTACATTATAAATTATGTAAACTGCACAACCTGTAGACCTGATAGACGACCGACCGACTGTACCCCTCGCCAAAAATTCAGACTCGACTTTCGTTGACTTTCAGTCATAGTGGAGGTATATCTTTTGTTGAATATTCATCAAACCACAGATAAATCACCCTCAAGAATAGCTTCCCCCTTTCCCTTCCAATACACGAACTCGCGGAAAGTGTGTCGACCTTCCACTGCCGGCTTCGTCGCAAACCCGTCTCTCGCACAAAATTTCAGAAAATGGAAAGAAAGTCTGCAATGCTCGAAAAACAAAGCGATGAAAATATATTTAAAAAATAGCCAGTTTCATTCACCAAAAAAAGGTTTCATTAACTCAAAGCTTGACCCAGTGAACAGTTTGAAAGCGACCGATGAACTTTGACGTTGGCAGGTAGAAGATCGCGTGAGCTCTTTCTTTGTGAGAAGGGTGCGTTAGTGCCAATCCGCGCGCGCAAAAAACAGCCGTGAGACCACAACCGCATCAGAGAAGCTCGATAGAATAGAAGCGTTACGCAGAGCGGAAAATGCAACGTGACGGCGACTGTGCAAAAAGAGAGTTAAGGTTGCAACCACCTCGGCGAGAAGAATGATTTCCGTCATTATCGCGTGTTGCACAGCCTGAACGCGAATGAATTCAATGAAGCGCTTAACACTGAATTTGCAGAGGATGATGCGCGTTTAACAAAACATTTCGCTGACGTGAAAGCGAATTTACTTGACGGCGTTGCAAAAATTAAAAGCGAAAGATCCATAGGTGATGCCCTTGTGCTCGAAAGCGTGGACAATTTAACGTCATTCAGGTTACGGTACGCGCAACTACGTCTCCCCGTGTACAGGAGTACCTCTCGAGCGGAAGAATCACTCACTGCGCGGACACGGAGACGGAAATTGCTGATAAATTCAAGAAGCAGCTCGAACGTAGAAACAAATAACGTTGAAAGATTCAAAAGATTTGAACATAGCATCAAAAATCGCGGGAAATGAATGTAGAGCGCGGTAAGCAAGGATAAATGATTCAAACAAAAGCACACGTGAGTAAACAGAGTGGACGAAAACTCGAGGCTATTAATCAATACTCATACCGCTAGAATAAATCAACTACATGAACCGCCAAACGCTTTCTCTGTTCGTTTCGTCGGGTGCAGAATGAATATGGTCTGAATCGCGGTAAATCATCACTTCGTGCCCTTCGAAGTACTCTGGCCTACCAATTGTATTGATTGGAAGTTCTATGCTGACTAAGTCCTCCCATTGAATTATTTCCCCCTCCGCGCCATCTTGACGCAAGGGATGCGACAGCTTTACCGAATGACTAAACACGCCGACGCCGCTCCAGTTGCTTTCAGGCGGGAACCCAAGCATCACTGTGAACCTCTCTAGACCCGAATCTTGATGCCAGGAATGGCGTTCTTTTCGTCTACCCGTGCCCGTGATATCGATGAGAGATCCGTGGCTCTCTTCCCCGCATAACGCGCCGAGCGTCTGAATGAACGTCTCGCCGTCAAGGCCTGACACGCCGTGCTGCTCAAATAACGCGGTAAATGCAGCATACCCTGTTCGTGACGTTTTCCAGTTGACCATCAAACTAGAACCCAGCGAGCGAATAGCGGCATTAGCCTTGTCGCTCATCTTCTGATCCTCGACGAAAAGGTCGTCACGCATTGCTTTTCGTATACCGGTCCTGAACTCCGCACTAGAGTTGAAAACCGCTTGAAGACCTGTTTTCGGGAACAGCTCGTCGAGTCCGTAAAACTTGACGTGCTCGTTCACAGCTGAGACGAAGAGACGGGTGGAACAATGGGTTAGAAATTAGGTCTGAAGACATAATCACAGGCGTTTGAATTTCGTCGTGTTGCTTACCATCCTTCTTGGGTCGTCTGAGTTCGGGAAGAACCTCGAAAACATCCACGTCGTCCCACGGTTGGTACTCCGCCGTCGCAGATTTCTTCACAGCCTCGTCAGAACTATTTTCACTTTGCTTTTTCGGGTTCGCTCCTGCCGCTGTAATCGAACATGGAAGAGCGTCGGTCAGCGAAGTTTCGGGAGAAATAGTGTCGATTCGACTGCGTGTCACATCTTCGTGCGTACCTGAAGCGAAGGGATCAGCAGCGACGGTTTTTGCACTGGAACCAAACGGAGAGGGAGCAGCACCCCCGAAAGGCGATTGCGAAGAAGTCGACGCCTTGTTCTTCGCATCGCCGAACGGGCTAGCAGCGCAACGAACACCGGTGTTACTTCTCGTTCGACACCGGTAACTCGATGGGAGAGTTGAACGTGCCGTCAGGCACATGAAACTCATATGTTGACTGCTTTGCGTGCTCCTCGTCTGCCGAAGAGCGGGTGCGAGCTCGGGTTATCATCATTTATTTTATTTTTGATTTATTTCTCGAGCGTTTCTGTATATTTCTCGGAAGGTGTCCGCGAAAAACCTCACTCCCGTCCATCGCGCGCCAAGAGGCGCGTCCGTGAGTCGCGTGGGAGTCGACAGGCGCGTGCACCCGACATTTGTGCGCGCTGTGGCGTCGGGCGATGCTGCGTGGAGTCGCGCGTTGGCAAAGACGAAACCCGCTTAAGTCGATGGTGCCCAACACCGCGACGACCGCTCTTCAAGAGATCCCGAGGTTTAATCAATCACCTCCGGATTTCCCTCTCCACACGCGACGCACGCGAGACACACGGTCGTTACCCTGCGCCTTTCGTTTCACAAAGTCGAGCACGAGCACCCCACGACCTGAGATGCGTGGCCGTGTATCGCGACGCGCTTCGTCGTCAATGCCCTACGGCGACGCGAATGTGAGTGGCCTTCCAGGACGTTTTGCGGATGCGGCGGGATCCACCGACGCATTTCGTCCCGGGGATCGCATCTTGGCGTGTGTGAGCGGCGGCGCCGACTCCGTCGCGTTGCTTCATCTCCTCGTCGAGATTCGCGAGGCATGGGATCTGGACGTGCGTGCGGTGCACTTTAACCATGGAGTTCGCGGCGCTGAATCAGCCGAAGACGCCGCATTTGTCCAGGCGCTGTGTGCGCGACTGGACGTCGAGCTTCACGTTCGCGCACCTGAGAAGCCCTTCACACAATCTAACTTTCAGGCGAAGGCGCGACAATGGCGCCGTAATGAAACTGTTGATCTTCTGGAGTCGCTCAGCGCGAACGTTGCGCTTCAGGGTCATCACGCCGACGACCAGACCGAGACGGTTCTGCTGAAACTCCTTCGCGGGTGTCATTTGTCAAACGTCGCCGGCATGCATCCGCGCGAGGACGTTTTTGGTCGCCCGCTTTTGCCGTTTCCGAAATGCGACCTCGTCGCGTTTCTCGAGTCTCGTGCGGAAACATGGCGTGAAGACCCTTCCAACACATCACCGAAATATCTCCGAAATCGTGTACGTGCCGAGTTGATCCCTCTGCTTCGCGAACTCGTCGACGAAGGCGGTCTCGAGTCTCGAGTCGAAGCGCTGACGGCACAAAGTGCCCACCTTCGCGAATTGCTCGACGACGCACCTTCCGCGTACCTCGCGCATGGCGAAGCTCCCACGACGTCATCGTCAACGGCTTTCGATAGATCATACCTGTCACGAGGTGAAATCGATCTCTATGCATGGTCCAACCTTTCGACGCTCGTGCGAGAAGACCAACTTCACGTGTACGTGTCAAAATCCGCCGGAGTGGACATGGAGTATCACGTCCTGCGCATGCTGTGCGCGCGGCTCTTCGCTCGCGCGAGCGCAGACGCAAGCGCCGCGGAAGCACCGGAATGGGAGTGGAGAATACGCGGTGATTGGGTTTTGCGGAGCGTTGGTACCCGGGCGTGGGTGGTGAAAACCCCTCGTCTCGACTTGAAAACGAGGAACATGAAACAGGCAATAGATGCGAACAATGACGACGGCCACGCGGAAGATTCTGAGGGAAAGGAAAAAGAGGTTGTCGTCGACACGGGGCGCGGCGTTTCGATCGCGCATCCACCAGGTTGGTCGATTCGGACGTCTTGGGAAACTTCTTTGTCGGAAGGTGACACAAGCTATGATATGGAGGGCGTTCGACTGTCGAATCTTCCAGATTTTTGCACGCTGCGTCTTCGTTTTCGGCAACCGGGCGACACGTTTCAGCCAGGACAGTCGCCAAGACGTGTGAAGCTGAAAGATTGGATGCGAGCAAACGGTGTGCCCCTGCACGCGCGCGACCGAACGCCGCTCGTTTGTCTGGGTGGCGAAATAGTTGCGGTGTATCCGTGCGCGTCTGCCGACGTACAACCTTCTGAAGATGGAAGCGTGAGAAACGGTAGGGACGGCGCGAGGCTTAACCTCGTCGTCGACTGCGTCTCTGTGGACGCGTGAATGAGAACGAGTGATGGCCCCTTGACGGGGGTGAGGCGTGCTTCAGGTGACAGTTAGTGTTACATACGAACACCCGTGAGTGATGTAATTTTATCCTATTTACGAATGCGTGTGTCGCGCCGTGGTTCGTTCGCGTCTCGACTGTTACACCAAGGTCTCACCCAATCATGTTCCACAAATCGTTGGTTAAGTGGTAATCTGAGCGGTCTCCATTGGCAAAGTCGATGACCTTCAGGTCCTTCCCCTCGTGCGCGTTGACCCTCCCCATTATCCTGTCCGTGACCTCGTACTGCCAAGAGATCTTGGAGATGTGCGCGTAGAGGCTGAGCTCGTGTTTCGCGCGCGGCACCTCCTCGGCAGCCACTGAGTCCACCTCCGCGCGACGCACTTTCAACGTCGCGCCCCTCCCCTTGAGCTCCTCTTGCATCTCTTCCAACGACTGCGCCTCCTTCTCCATGTTGGTCAAGTTCTCGCCCGCCGCCCGCTTCTCAGCCTCCGCCTCCGCCACTCGCTTTTGGTGTTCCGCATCAGGCGCCGCAGCCGCGTTCACCTTCTTCTCCGCTTTCTCGACGCGCTTCACCATCTCCTTGATGACCGTCTGCATGTGCGCCTCGCGCGTGTCGCACAGCTCGCGCACCTCGGCGAATTGCTGATTCAGCTGGCGCACCTTGACCGCGTCTTCGTCCGTGGAGTAGATGCGCCGCATCTCCTCGATGAGCTCATGGCACTCGGCGAACGCGCCATCCTGGTAGGAGGCGTCGGGAGCCATGACCGCCGGCAGGTACGAGTCGCGCACGCGCGTCGCGCCCTGGGTTGTGTCGTTCCCCTCAAGGAAAAAGCAGGTGGTTTGAACTCTCCTCAGCAGCATCAACGGAATGGAATCTTGGCCAAAACTGGTCAACTCAATTCGGTGCTTCGGACGTCGGACCCCTTCCAACAACACGATTCATTCTCGCCAGCGCGTCAGCCGCGTCGACCTTCACTTGTCACAGTGACATATTGACAGAGTATATAACACCTTGAGGTGCGTGCGCCCCTGACGGCGACGACCGCGTCTTGAACCTGAGGCCCCGCTGGTTCGTGTCAACCGAGAATCCGAGAGTTTCGTGACGGCACAACCGCATGTGATTTTGGCAATTCTCGGATTATGCAATCGCGTTTCTCGCGTATCGCAACGAGGCACCTCGACACGACCGCAGACGTGTCTCTTGTTCATATTTCCACGTATCGTACATCTGACTGACTTTCGCGCTGCCCCGCTCTCTTCCGCGCTCGCAGCAGCCACCGCAGCCGCTCGAATTACCAAAATGAGCGTCAAAGGTAAAGTGAATGTTTTCTCCCGGGTTCGTCCCGGACTGGCTCGCGAGGATGGCGACCAACACTGCATCACCAACCACCTGGAGTTGAAAAAGTGCGTGGTGAGCTTAGAAGACGGCGACGCCGTGGAACGAGTCCTGGCTGGCGGATCCGCCGCCCCGGGCAAGGTCCAGGAGAAGAGTTTCACCTTTGACGGTGTCTTCGACCCGGATTGTTCGCAGAAGGAAGTGTACGAGGAGGTTGGCAAGCCCGTGCTTAAGGACGTGTTGCAAGGATACAACGGCTCCATCCTCGCGTACGGCCAGACGAGCGCGGGAAAGACGCACTCGCTGCTGAACAGTGGCATGGGCATGAACGGCAAGCCTGACCCGAAGCAAGCCGGTCTGTTGCCCCGTCTCGTCGCCGCGCTTTTCGTCCACATCGGCGCTGACACCAAGCACGCGTACACGGTGGAGGCGAGCATGTTACAGATTTACAACGAGCACATCGACTGTTTGCTGTGCGAGGACCGGGAAAAGGGCCAGGGGTTACAGGTCACTGGAAAATCAGACGTGAAGGGTCTGACATGGATATCGTGCAAAACTCCGAGCGACATGTTGATGTGCTTTCAGCGCGGGCGCAACAACCTGGTGTACGCGGAGACGAAGATGAACAAGTCGTCTTCGCGCTCGCACGCGGTGTTTCAAATCAAAATTTCCAAGCGATCCCGCGCCACATCCAGCGCCAAGGCGGGTGGCGGAGGCAAAGTTGAGATGAAAGCGACGTTTGGTAAGCTCACCGTGGTCGATTTGGCGGGTTCTGAACGCATCAAGAAGTCCGGCGCCTCCGGCGCGCAGTTCAAGGAAGCGACGAACATCAACGGAAGTTTGTTGGCGTTTGGTAACGTCGTCCAGGCGCTGGCGGAGAAGAAGAAGTTCATCCCGTACCGAGACTCGAAGCTCACGCGTATCCTCGAAGACTCAGTCGGGGGTAACTGCAAGACCAGTCTGCTGGTGTGTTGTTCGCCCTCGATGGAGTCTGCGGACGAGACGGTGTGTACGCTGGAGTTTGCGTCGCGCGCGGCGCGCATCGAAATCGTCGCGACGATTAACGAGACGACGGTGATGGTGGACGCCAAGTCGCTCATCGCGGACGTCGCGGGCGAAGGTCTGGATACCGCTCTGAAGGAGAAGCAACGCGAAATGACCGATTTAGAGAACAAGCTGAAAGCAGATGGTGCCAAGAACGAAGCCGAGCTCAAAAAAGCGAAGGATGAAGCGATTAAGAAGCAGATGGCGGAGACGGCGAAGGCGGTTGAAGCCGGCAAGCTGGTGGAAACGTATAAAGCCAAAGCAGACGAGGCTGCGAAGAAAATCAAAGAGCTCGAAGCTGCGGTCAAACAAGCGGCCGAGGCAAAAGAGGTCAAGGCAGAAATGAAGAAGATGGTTGACGAGAAGGAGCGCGAAGTTGAGGTTCTGAAGAAGACGCTCGCGGAGGAGCGCAAAGCACGCGCGCAAGGCGACGACGAGCGCGCGAAAATGCTCGTGCGACAAGTCTCGAAAACGAAAGCGCTCCTGGATGAGGCAAACGCGCACACGTCCAAACTCGAGGTTCGCGCTGGCGAGGCCGAGGCTCTGGTCGCTGAGCTTGGCGAAAAGCTCCAAGATTCAGCTGCTGCGCTCGAGTCGGCAACCAAGGAGGCTTCAGAAGCTGCGGTGAAAGCTGCGGAGGAACACGCCGCGGCCATTTCGCAAATGGCGCAGGAGCAAGCCGCCGCTCTTGTGGAGAAGGAGTTCCAGACGATGGCGCGGATCGACGAGGCGGTTGGAGCTGCCAAGTCAGAGGTTGAGGCAGATTCTGAAAAGAAAGAAGCGGTGCTTGTGCGTCAGTGGAGTCTAAAGTTGAGTACCCAGGCGCAGGAATCTGCTGCTGAGATTGCCGGGGTGAACGCAGAGCTCGCTGAGACAAAGGCGAAATTCGAAGAGGAACGCATGATTCAGGAAGAGGTTGTCGAAACGCTCAAAACCGAAGCGAAAAAGGCAAGCTTCCGCATCAACACGCTTCAGAAAGAAGCTGAGAACCTCGCGGCAGATATCGAAGCCGCGCGTGCTGAGGTCATCGAGCAGCGCGAGGCGGCGGCGGAGGAGAATGCAAGGCTAAACGCGGCGCATGCCGAGGTTCTCGCCAAACTCAACGAAAAAAGACTCGAGGATGCCGCCGTTGCAGGGAAACGCTTGGCCGAGTCAGAAGAGGCGCACGCCGCCGACGTCGATTCGATTCGCACGCGCGCGGAGTCGCGCGAGAAGCGTCTGTCGTGGGCGTTTAGTGCATCCAAAGCCTTGCTTGCTGAGACCAACGCCGCGATTAAAGCAGACCATGATCGGATGAAAAAGAGGTTTGACGCGCGAGACAGCCGCGACGACGACGTCTTGAAGATTTCTGAGCTAAGCGCCGTGGTGAGCGCGCTTGATAACATGAACAAACATCTTAAGCGGGAGACGCAAGATCTCTCCCGCGAACTCGAGAATCGCGACCAGAATGACACCATTTTCGGAGGCGTCGGGGGTATGAGAGGCACGCCGGGTTCGGCTCCGCGAAAATCACCCACGGGCGGGCGAGTAACGCCGGGGTCGACGTCGAGGTCGACCGCTTCGTCCGGCGGTTCGTCGTTCCTCTCGGCGACAGGAACGAGCCTGGGAGGAACGCAGCCGCGCAGAAAGTAATAAAATTCATGGAGCGACCCATAAAGGTAAATGTTATATATTAATGCTCCATTCACACTATAACTGTCTCCCGTAGGACTTAGCCCTGCTGTTCGGGTCTCGGGGAGGAGTCGTGTTGCCTGAGCCGAAGACGTTACTCGCCGTGGGCGTCCAACAAGCAGACGCTTGCACTTGCATTTCATCGTCGTCGGAAAAAGAATCCCTTCTCTGCGCGCGATTCTTGCGTTCGTTTTTCCGCTCATCTCTCTCCCATTCGTCCGGGGACTCTCGTTTCCATTCGTCTCGCGTCTCTCTGTCCCGTTTGTTTCGCGTGTCGGTTCGGTCTTCCTCGTCGGCACCTGGGCCCTCCAGGCTCAAGCGTTGCGCCGCGTCAATGTCCAGCTGTCGTCGCGAACCGAACGATCGCGAACCCGCGATGGATCGGATATCTCTCCTGACGCTGACTTTACCCCCCGCCTCCCCCGATGACTGTCGCTTGATCCCCTTAATAGCGTCCATGATACTAGGCGTGGGCGTTTTCAAGCTTTCCACGATCAACAGCGCGTGACCTAGAGGCACGTCGATGGCTTTCAGATCGCACACGGCAAGAGCTTTGAGCGATTCGATTGTTTCAATCCTCTCCGCGGTGAGCGCTTTGAAGTAAATCTCCATGGACTCTCCATCCTCGTCCTCGATGGAGTCCAACAAGTGTCGCAGATCTTCAACCTTCTCCGCGGCGACGATTTCCCTCTCCGTACACGCGTCATAGTGGTCTTCGTGCTTTCGAAACGCCTCCATCGCGCGTTCCACTTCCGACGAGCGCAGCCCTTGCTCCTTGAGAATTTGGCGCACCAAGCGTCTCAAGTGTGAGAGCAAGTTGTTTTCCTTTGTTCCCGACAAGTCCTGATGAAAAACCGACTGTTTTCCCAGGCTAAACTCCATAAACGCGATGGCAGCGTCAGCGTTACATTCGAAGCGAACGCGCGTCGCTTCATGCGCCGCTTTCTTCAACGCGCTCGCGATCATGATGATGTTCCTGGAGACCATAACCCTCCAACGCATGGAGTGCTCGCTGTACATCTGCATCGCGTCGTGTATCGCTGCGCCATCCAGCGCGAGGAGAACCGTCCCGACGCTGCACACCGCACTTCGTGAGCGGGGTTCGCCGTGTTTATACACCACCTCCATGCCGAACGGCTCGCCGCCTTGGCGAAACACGTCCAACGCTCCAATTCCCCCGCGCATGGGTAACATGACGGTTCCTTTCACGCAGAAATACAGCTGCTCTGAGGGTTCCCCGGTGGTGTACACAAAGTCTCCGCGGGCGTACACGAGAACTTCTATGTTCGCAGCGAGGTGCGCGATCATATCGGCGGATGCATTTTTGAAAATCCCGCACGACCGAAGGACGTCGCCGAACATCGCTTCCGACACCACGCGCCGCATATCCACCGAAACGTTGTCCAGAATTTTCCCCAAGTCGCTGTACTGCTTTGAGTTTGAAAACTTGAACAGGTAAAACGCGCGTAGGCGTCGGCAAAACTCGGGTCCCGCGACTTCGTCTTGCCGCCACTTCATGATCCTGTTGTACACGTCTTCGCGTTTCAAAAACACGTTCAGGACGTTCAGGTTTGAGTAAAACTCGCGCGACGCTTCGTTCATCTCGTCCACAATCGCGACGACGCCGCCGATGATCGCGGCGTTGGCCACTGCTCCGACGATTAGCAGAATTGAGATGTACACGCGCAGCACGCTTGATTCCGCATCGCTGTCGTGCCCCTCCCCCATCCCGATCGTCATGAACATCAAACCCCACACGAAACAGTAGTAGTACTGCTTGAACACGGTTATTTCTTCGTCAATTTCGTTCATTGAGGGGAGAAAAATCTCCAGCGCCGGCGACTTCGGGTCGTACTTACATATTAATGCGAGCAGACACGCGATCCAGTGCGCGGTGACCAACAACACTAGTAACAGAATTGAGATGTTCAGAGCCTGGTAGTTGATTGCGAAGTCCGCTTCGTACTTCTTGACGATTTTCAACCCGCGGAAGATGCGCAGCATCTTCAACAAACGGAACAGCTTCAGCACGCGGAACACTTTCAGTGACCCTAGGGACCCCCCACTGCCTGCGAACAGCTCGATTATATCGAACGGCATAATCGACATTAAATCAATGACGAACATCCCTTTAAAATACCGAATCGCGAGGTCGCTTTTTGAAGTTACCCACACCCCGTCGCTGTCTTCGAACGGCGTCACGAACACCAAAATCATGTCGGCTAAAAATATGAGGTTGATGATTTGGTTTGTCCAGAAAAGAAGCTCCACCCCGGTGCCCGACAGGCCGTCCATGAACGCGATCTCGTACGGGGTTATCATCGCGGTGAACACGAGAAGGTGCAGTGTCATCAGGTCCCACCACTGCACGTACTGGTGCCGCGGGTTCACTACTTGCCACGCGATGTTCCAGAATGGGTCTTGATCCGTGAAAACAGGGTTCGCAGCACCCAAGGTTTGAGAACTGACCATCCGCGACTTGTGCTTCAGCGCTTCCTTGCGTGCTTTGTTTCGCTCCGCGGTACGTAACCGCATCTCTTTTTTATCCAACGTTCCTCCGTACACGCTCTCGTCATCGCTGCTCACGGACGGAGGCCGGTGAGGTGACTTCAACACGCCTTTAAGCTCACCATCGCGGGGAGTGCCTCTCGGAACACCCTTACGCACGGTTTTCTGGGTCGCCTCTTGCTCCTCACGCGCCATCGCGGCAAGGCCTCCCGCGAGGCCCATGTGGACACGTGGAGGTTGATCTACAACGCAGATCTACCACCGCGGGTCGACGCGAACTCTGCCGAGGCGGCTCGTGATCGTCCGTCGACAAATGATCACAACACCGAAAAGCCGGTTTTATTGACGGCCTCAAGATGAGTTTTTTTGGGAAAGTGGGCCTATGGGCATTCAGTCACGGCAGGTTAAAACCCCCTGGAATGCTTGGACAAAGACAGGAGACGAGGAGTGTCTGCGTGCGAGTGATTTTATTTTCTGGAGCCTCCATAAATTTTAACATCAGTTGGCGGCTTGACAAAGCAAAACTACTCCCTACCGTTCCTACCCACAACTGCCGCGTCAGTCAAAATCGTCATCTTCATACTCCACGTCCTCCTCCGCTTTCTTCGTCCCCTTGTCCCAGTCCTTGAGTTTGTTCCGCCCCATGAGGTACCCATCGGCAAGAACGTCCCACCCGGCGTTTTCAGTTTCGGTTTTTTCGTTTTCAGAATCCTTCGCGCTCGTGTCCTTCACCCTGTCCCCGCTAGTCTTCTTCAACTCTTGGAGGAACGACCCTTTCGTCAGTTCCTTCACGGTTTTCCCAACCAGTCCTTTTCGTTTTCCAGCCGCGTCCGCCACGGTTTTTTGTGCTTTCGACACCGCGTTGAACAGCCGCACCACCCCGCGCGTCGCGGTCTGTAACATTTTGCGCTCCAGCTGGTCGGCGACGGGGTCCACGGCGCCATTTTTAGGCACGACGTGCCCCCGTTCCCTCAGTTCCAACTTGTTGCGCTTCTCAAGCGACCGCGCTTTCTTTTCGAGTTTCCGCTCAACCTCAACCTTCTTCTGCTTTTTCGTTTTGGGAAGAATCTCAGAGCCATCTTTGCGAGATTTGTCACCGACCAAGTTGGCGAACGCTCGTGCGAAGCCAAACGCAGCCGCGCCGCCGCCCTCCGCCCGCGCCGCGGCGGAGGAAGCAGCCGCGTCGCGGTCACGTTTTCGTGAGGGTTCGGTGTCCTCATCATCCGTTTCATCCTCGTCGTCATCGTCTAAATATTCGTCGTCGGACTCGTCGTCGCCCGCGCCGTCTGATTCGTGGTCATCAATCTCATCGTCATCAAGAACATCACCAAACTCGTCGTCGTCCAGTTCGTCCAGGCTCGAGGACGCTTCTTCGTCGTCGTCGTCGGAGGCGTCTTCGGACATTGAGTCGTCATCGCTCCCGGCGATTTGACCACCCTCCCCTCGGTCATCTTCTGAAGACTCGCCTGACCCGGACTCCCCATCCTCAACCTCCGAGTCAATCTCATCTGCGCTCTCCCCTGAGTCGCTCTCGGGTTCGGGGTCCGCGGGACGCTTGGAGGTGCGCTTGCCCGCCGGCACCGCCGCGGGCTTACGCTTTCCATTACCGCTCATTATACTGTTCTGACGCCGAGGTCGGACGCCCGCGCGGGGGGGTGTGGGGACGACCACGACGCACGAGCCGCCGACCATTTTTCACGAGCCGCCGCCGGTTGGCCGCAGCACGCCCGAGGTCAATAATCGGCACTTCAGACTTGTGGCTCTTGGTTTCTTGCATCGCATCTTCAGCGCCACCTCACTTTGGCTCGCGCTCCGCGCCTGTCCCTGTTCCGTCCCCCCACTCACGGAATCTATGAGCGGGGGTTACCGCGACGGCGATGCGCCTTGGCGTTTCACCGGGCGCGCCTTATACCAGCTCAACCTTGTGAAATCCAGCGAAGCGCGGAAACACGTACCGGGTGATTTGAAGCTCGTCGAGCTGTTCGGGTACACGCTGGGCGGTGTGTACCTGGCGCGGTACGAGGACTCGCCCGCCGGGACGTTCGACGAGATGGTCGCGCTTGGCGGATTGGTGTGGAACCCGCCCACCTCCTGTGCGTGGGCGGCTCGGGTTTTCGTCAACGACGCGGGGGCGAGGGCGCACGGGGTGAAGACGTGTGGGTTACCTTCGCGTTTGGCGCAATTCGACCACGGCAATGAAACAGAGCAACCGCACGGGTGGTGGAAAAATAAAAAGCCCCCTTCAGTTTTGGCCAAAGCACGTGCGTTCGTGGTCGGGGGATGGCGTACACGACCAGAAAAAGGCAAGACCAAGACAAAGACAGTTTCCGAAGCCGTCACCCTTCGCGACGGCACCTCGGGCGGTGATTTGTGTTCGCTGGCGATACCGTCGGCGGGCGCCGGACCTCTAGGCCCGCGAATCAACCTGAAGCTCCCCAGCTTCAGCGGCCGGACGCAAACCGTGCCTGACCTTTTGAAGTACTCGCTTGATTTACGCGCGAACGTGAGGTTAAGCGGGCCGGTCGTGATGAAGCAGGCGGATTTGAATATCGAGACGAACAGCAAGACGGACGAGGAAGAAAAGACGAGCGACGACGAGAAAAGTTTCTGGGCGCCCAAAGGCGACGTGCGGTTCCCGCCCGCCTTGGCCGCGGCGTCGTTGAGTTTAACGCAAACGCCGTCCGGTGTGAAAGAAACAACAACCGACACGAAACAAGCAAGGAAACCGAAACAAACCGTCGACGACGCCGAGCTCGTCGCTATTTTAAAAGGAAAGCCGCTGCTGTGCATCGCGTTCGACAAGATGGAGATGGACGTCGGGGCGCCTGTCAAGGTGGTGAAGTGACGTATTATATCTATTTATTATATTTATTGATTTATTGATACAAACTTTCTTATCGCATTTTCTTCGGCGTTCCGTACAGCCGGTACTGTTTCCCCGGCGTTCCGAACGAGCGCCTGTTTGATCTTCGGCTTCCGTGCACCCTGGCTATTTCTTTTTTGTCAAGACTGGCTTGCTTCATCCGCGCCGTCTGCGTGATACAAGAACCCGCGAAGTACAACACCACCAACGTGATAAACCAGCCCCACAAAACACTCAAGGGAAGACTACCTTCTGACTGCTTACTCATACCCTTCACACTCATACCATTCGCACCCGCACCACCCCATTTCCCTTCCAACCCCGCCAGCGCTCGCCTTATGTTTTTGTTGATGGTGCCGCCGACACCCCATTGCGTGGGAAACAACCCACCTATTATTTTGACCAAAGAGTTCCTCGAATCGCTCAAAAACAGCACCGCGCACACCGCGGTTTGGCATGGCGCTTTTATCAACGCCTTGCCCATCAACGTCGCGCCGAAAAAGTGCCAGAACGGCATTAAAAAGGTCCCGGCGCAAATTCCGCATAAATCAAATGCGGCGTTTGGCCATGCGCTCATCGCGACGACGCCGAAGAACCCGTTGGTTTCCATAAATTCAATCATCCATATTTTGTATGCGTGAATTCTCTTTTGAAACACGGTCATACTCGCCACCTCCTCTAGCTCCAACTCAAGCAGCTCTTCGTTCTCCTTGCCCTGCTTGGCAGCGATGAAGGAGAGCCAGTATGGGGGGATCTCCCCAGCAGCGGTGCCGGCGCCCCACAGGATCGCAGCGGGGAGGCACGCGAGCCATATATTGAGCCACGTAGCGGGAGTAGTGATTCTTCTGTCTACTCTGCATTCGTATAAATTATCAGCACCCATCTTGAACCAAGTGTTTCCCGTAGTGTCGAACCCGACACCGCCACACGCCTCGGCGCTTCGCGAAACTTTCAGCACGTGCGGAAACAGGAACAGCATCCCTGAGTGTAACCCGGTTCCCAGGCCAATCGACGACAAAATCCCGAGGCCGAACCACCACACCGCGAACTCACTCAGGGTCTCTAGGTGTGATAAATAAGTCGTGTGCGGGCCTTCTACTGCGTTGCCTATAGCTATACTGAAAAGTAACACACTCAGAGGGTACAGACCCACGCGTCTGTGATGAATCAGCCAATCCTTTGACTGGGAAACGCCATCGACACACGTGGCGAGAAAAAGGGACATAACAACCGTGGGGGTTCTTAACAAAGATAAACCAGCGCGTTGTCGCGCCAAAGAACGGACCATGTCGCGCTCGGACGCGCTCATTTGACGCTCGAGAGGCATGGTGAGGTTGTGTGTGGTGCTGGCCCGTGGGTAACGACGTCGTGTGTGCTGAATCTCCGTCAATCCCGAGAGCTCGAACGTCCCAAGGGGGAATGAACGAAACGCTCTGGCCCGAACCGTTCGCCTTGCGGGACCACTCAGACCACTCGCGGAGCGGAATACCCACCCAGAGGCGTGTAAGGGTTAGGTCACGCGCCGAGGGGATGCCACGCGTTTTAGCACTGACCTCTAGGACGTCGGCGTGTGATGAGACGAATGCGAATGAAGAAATTCGAAGGTGCCCACACGTACCCCTTTCATTTTCCAGCGGGTGTGCCTACCCGACAAAACAGATCTAATCAGTTGACCCTGCACAGCTCTGTGTGCCTCATCACTCCACCCCAAAACCACCCAACACGATGGCGTCCTCTATGTCCCCCATGTTTCCCCTGTACGCGCTGTCCCTCCCCACGGCGTTGATCACCAGCGCCGCTATATCGTTGCATCAGTTCAAGCTGTGTTTCGTGGCGTTCGTCAAGGTTGCGAACACCACGCGGGGCAACGCGGTGTGGCAGTTTTTCCAGCCGTTCTTGCGGGACATAGCGATAGTGTTGGAAAACACGCTTGGGTCAGCGTCAGGGTTCAAACCCAACCTGACGCACGTCATGCTCACCTCCCTAATCCTAGCCGTCGTGTTCTCCGCGGAACGAGTGCGAACCGCGATTCTGCAAAGACGATGAAGTAGAGTGAGATTTAGAGATTCCTTGTGATGACATCACCTAGAAATCGTATCAAAAATACACTACTACCTAACCTATCCTCCGCCTGAACGCGGCGGCTCGTCCCCCCGTGGGCGGCTTTGGCGCGGTGGGCGGCGGCGCCGGCGGAGGCGCCGGAACCTTTGAAGCGACTTTTTCGTTTTTCAATTCGTTTTCGTTTTTCGATACCCCACCCGTAATACTGGCGAGCCTCCCCGCTTTCCCCAGCACGCCGTTCTCACCAACGTTCATCAGCCGCTCCACGTTCTCGACGTGTTCCACCCGCTGTTTTTCCGTCTCGTACGTCTCTCTTAGTTTCCCGCTGTACTGGCGAAGCGTCGCGACATCGGGAGGCGCTTGTTCTTCCAAAGAATTTGTATCGCCGCTATAAGCATCAAGACCACCTACCCCCCGTACATCCAACGCTTCATCCTCTAAACACTGCAGCAGGTACTCTATATCCCCCAGCAGCGCGTTCCGTTCCAAATGCAGTAGGTTCCGTAACGGTTTCGCCACAGCGTTGACGTCGAACACGTTGATCTGCGGCGAAAATTTTTCCACAAATTGCGCCAACTCTCGCGACGAGTGCGATGAGCCCGGGCGTGAGTTTGGGCTCATCGGTCGTGACGAGCCCGGCCGGCTGGAGCTCGATACCGACCTTTGACGAAGTGTCAAATCCTCAGTGGTCATCGTGACGTATTTCAAAAGCTCGCGTTCCTCATCCGTCGACGCCAGGAGCGCTTGCGCTTTTTCGTTCGCGGCGGCGGCGGCTGAATTTAATAATTTATCATCGCGCTCATATTTTCGCGTGCCAACGATCGACGTTGCCAGCGGGTCGCTCGCCGTCCCAGCGCCGATATCGGACCAGTTAATTTCCGCCCGTGAACCCTGGTGGCTGTTCGGCCGCGAGCCGCTGTGTGAGCTTCCGTTTCTGCTTCCGGGGCGACTGAAATCGGATGACGTGACCTTTTTTATGGAAGCGATCAGCAAGCGGAGTTCCCCTTCCACCAACGCCCGGGTCGGGTTGGAGTACAACGACTTCTTACTGTTCAAGCGTGTGTGCGCCGCGGTGTCCACCGCATGTCGCACGTCACCGATTATTTCAGTCAACGCAGAGGCTTCTTCCATCAACCGCTCGTTCTCTTCCAACACGGACACGCCCAACACTCGGCGCACTTCG
>MDSY01020722.1_pt1 | contig 53934 bp, 52 predicted proteins | sample 811131 | NCBI WGS metagenome assembly MDSY01 (sample SAMN05326643, study PRJNA326480) | marine metagenome | isolation source: seawater | place: Atlantic Ocean: South West | collected 2010 | reverse complement strand
TCTGCCCGGGGCATTACTCTTATTTATCAATGGATTATTCGGCTTGTATGCGGTGCGTAGAATGAATAAGCGCAGTATGACAAACGCAGCTTAACGGAGCATGCTGGCGAAGTGTGTCGGTTTTTTAGATATCGTGTTTAGAGGCATAGGTTGAAAAGCGCATGAACGGGCCGTTTATTCAATGGTAGCAAGGGGCGGATTCGAACCGCCGACCCCATCATTATGAGTGATGTGCTCTAACCAGCTGAGCTACCTTGCCATGTTGAACCGTGCATATGTCAGTCGTTTAGCGGCGATTGACGCTTAGGACTTTCACTCGCGGAGGCGCATTCTCCCGATTGACCGCTTTTTTGTCAAGTCAGAACGCGGGGTTTGTTTACACATTAAACCGAAAGTGAATCACATCGCCATCGACAACGGTATAGTCTTTGCCCTCTAAGCGCCATTTACCAGCATCTTTGGCCCCTTGTTCGCCATTACCGGTGATATAGTCATCAAAACCGATCACTTCGGCCCGAATAAAGCCTTTTTCAAAATCGGTGTGAATTTTACCAGCCGCTTGCGGTGCGCTTGAGGTCAGAGGAATAGTCCAGGCACGCACTTCTTTCACGCCAGCCGTAAAGTAGGTGTGCAGCGCCAGTAGGTCATAACCGGCGCGGATAACGCGGTCAAGGCCAGCTTCTGCCATGCCTAAGTCGGCTAAAAACTCATTGCGCTCATCGTCTTCAAGCTCAGCGATTTCGGCCTCGAGTTTATTGCAAATACTCACCACCACAGCCGACTCGGCGTCGGCAATGGCCCGTACTTGATCGAGGTAAGGATTATTGTCAAAACCGTCTTCATCGACATTAGCGATGTACATGGTCGGCTTAAGCGTTAATAGGCTCAGCGGTTTGAGCTGTTTCAGTTCGTCGTCTGTTAAAGTCATGGCGCGTAATGGCTTTGCTTCATCAAGATGCGGCAGAACTTTCTCTAAGAGCACTTTCATAGCAATGGCATCAACATCTTGGCCTTTGGCCGCTTTGCTGAAGCGTATCAGGGCTTTTTCAACACTGTCTAAATCAGCCAGTGCTAATTCGGTGTTAATCACTTCAATATCGGCCGCGGGGTTAATACTGCCCTCGATATGAATCACGTTGTCATCGTCAAAACAGCGCACCACGTGGGCAATGGCATCGGTCTCGCGAATATTGCCTAAAAACTGATTGCCAAGCCCTTCGCCTTTTGACGCGCCTGCCACCAAACCTGCGATATCAACAAATTCCATCGTGGTGGGAATGATTTTTTCGGGATTGACGATACGGGCCAACAGGTCGATGCGTGGATCGGGTATTGGCACAATGCCCGTATTGGGTTCAATGGTGCAAAAAGGAAAATTCTCGGCGTCGATGCCGGCTTTGGTCAAGGCGTTAAATAAGGTCGATTTACCCACATTAGGCAGGCCAACAATGCCGCAATTAAATCCCATAATACTGTCTCATTCGGTGTCAGCCGCATTAAAGCTGTGCAGTTGATTCATAACCAGTTGCCAGTCGCCTTTGACGATGGCTTCAATATGCCGAACCACTTCATCAATGCTGTCTTCTATCCAGCGCTGTTCGGTGATCGGAGCTTTTTTTAACACAAAGTTACTGACTTGCTTAGCATCACCGGGATGGCCAATACCAATCCGTAAACGGCCAAAGTGCTTTTGATTACCAAGGCTAGAAATAATGTCACGCAAGCCGTTATGGCCGCCGTGACCGCCGCCGGTTTTTAACCGTACGGTACCCGGTGCAATATCGAGCTCATCATGAGCAACTAAAATCGCTTCGGGTGCTATCTTATAAAAATTGGCTAATGCCGCGACCGATAAACCGCTGCGATTCATAAAGGTAGACGGCTGTAGCAGTCGAACATTGTGGCCGCCAATAATAATTTGACCACAAAGGCCGTGAAACTTAGTCTCGTCGTTTAAAGTTGAGCTGTTCGGTAGTCGGCGAATCAATTCATCAATCAACCAGAAGCCGGCGTTGTGCCGTGTTTGGCTGTATTCACTACCCGGATTACCGAGTCCAACAAGCAGACGTACAGGCGTCGTGTCAGTCATAGTCACTACCTAGCGGCAACACAGCGTGTTTGGCTTAATTTTATGGTTGTACATGATGGTAGAACGCATTGACGCCTGCGCAATAATGCGCGGGCGTCAATGACAGCCTAGTCTTTAGATTCTGCGTTATCGGCTGCGTCAGCTGCGGCATCACCGTCTGCTGCTGCGTCATCGTCAGTTTCAACTTCGGCTTTTGGTGCCGAAATATTAGCAATGGCTAGGTCGTGTTCTTCGCCAAGGCCAAGAGCGACGCTGACAACACCTTCGGGTAAGGTGACATCCGATAAGTGAATAACTTGACCGACTTCAACTTCAGCCATGTCAACTTCAATGTATTCTGGCAAATCACCGGGTAGGCAACGAATTTCAATTTCATTGGCTTGGTGAGCGACGCGTCCACCTTGAGTTTTGACACCGACAGAGCTTTCTTCATTAATGTAATGCAACGGCACTTGAACCACAATTGCTTGGTTTTTATCAACGCGTAAAAAGTCAGCGTGCATGATTACATTTTTAGCCGGGTGTCGTTGCAGATCTTTTAATAAAACGTCTTCAGCTTTACCATCAATTTTTAACTCGATAATACTCGCAAAAAATGCTTCATTTTGCAGTTGGTGCCACAATGGATCATGGTCCATTGAAATGCTGACAGGATCAGCTTCGCCACCGTAAACAATACCAGGGACTTTATTTTCAAGACGACGTAGGCGGCGGCTCGAACCTTTCCCTGCATCGGCTCGGCTTGTTGCTTCGAGTACATATGTATCAGACATAATCATTACCTCAGTCTGTTTTCAACGCTGTCCTGCGACCGGATCATGCGTTGGGCTTAAGAAGTTAGGCGCTTACCGAGGTGAGCATCTAACGGTTAAATTAGTGCGCTATCGGAACATTGCACTAATGGATTCTTCATTACTAACACGTCGGATCGACTCTGCTAGCATATCAGCCATCGATAAAACGCGGATCTTCCCAGATGCTATAGCTTTTTGTGATAAAGGTATGGTGTCTGTGACCACCAGTGAATCTAATTCTGATTCGCTGATTCGCTCGATCGCAGGGCCAGATAAAACTGGGTGTGTACAATAAGCAATAACAGCCGCAGCACCATGCTCTTTTAAGGCAGCTGCAGCGGTGCAAAGGGTGCCGGCGGTATCGACAATATCGTCAACCAACAAACACGTTTTACCAGAGACATCGCCTATGATATTCATGACCTCAGCGACATTAGCTTGTGGTCGCCGTTTATCAATGATTGCTAGATCGGTATCCAGTTGTTTGGCGATAGCTCGGGCTCTTACTACGCCACCCACATCGGGTGAAACGACCAAAGAGTCTTTGTAGCGTTGTTTCTTGATATCTTCTAATAATACCGGTGAGCCATAGACATTATCCACGGGGCAGTCAAAGAAGCCTTGAATCTGCTCAGCGTGTAAGTCGACAGTCAACACGCGATCGACACCTACGCGCACCATCATGTCGGCAACGACTTTAGCCGTGATAGCAACGCGGGCCGAGCGAACCCGACGGTCTTGACGAGCATAGCCAAAATAGGGCACTACGGCCGTAATCCTGACGGCTGATGCGCGTCGCAGAGCATCGACCAACACCAGAAGCTCCATTAAATTATCATTAGTCGGTGCACACGTTGACTGGACAATAAAAACATCCCGACCACGGACATTTTCATTAATGGCAACATTGATCTCACCGTCACTGAATTTGCTGACATCAGCATCACCCAGCTTCAGGCTTAATTCATTGGCCACTTTTAGAGCCAGGTCGGAATTAGCGTTACCGCTGAAAAGCATCAAGTTTTTAGCCACTGGAGCTCCCTAGGGATATTATGGTGAGTTGAAACGGCGTATTTACCAAGCTGCGTGTGTGTTAATACTCGGCGGCATGGTTGTAAATGGCTGGGGCGGAAGGATTCGAACCTTCGAATGCGGAGATCAAAACCCCGTGCCTTGCCGCTTGGCGACGCCCCAATAAAACTTTTAATTATTTCAACAGCTTATCATTTTTTATTGAAATGATAAAGCTGTTCATGTGTCAGTGAATAGTCCAGACCTTGCGCAATAAAACCTGTGTAGCCCGAAGGTATTTGGGTCATCACTGATGCTGCACGCTCATAATTTGAGAAACTCGCAAAGACACAAGCACCCGTGCCGGTTAATCGTGCCTTGGCATGCTGATTTAGCCACTTGAGTGCTTGATCAACAGCCGGATAGAGCATTCTTACGACTGATTCACAATCGTTAACCAATTCAGGATTTAATTCTACATTTGACAATAATGGTAGCCCATTGTCTTGGGTCTTTTCTCTACACGTGAAAACGGAAGGCATTTTGATCGCTCGCGTGTCGCGTGTCAATTGCGAGTGCGAGAAAATTACCCCAGTTGGGACACTAACGGGCGGTTTTAGTACAAGAAACCACTTTTTTGGCATTTTTAACGGCTGAAGCTGTTCACCAACGCCCTCAGCAAAGCTACTTTTACCAAAAATGAAGACGGGGACATCGGCGCCAAGACTTAAGCCCAGTTCAGCTAATTGCTCGAGCGGCAGTTGTAAGTTCCAGAGTTGATTTAAGCCCAGTAGCGTACTCGCTGCATTTGAACTGCCGCCACCGAGTCCGCCACCAATAGGAATGCGTTTTTCGAGCGTAATCTCGACACCACTGACGGGTTGTTTAGCCTGAGCATGCAGTAATTGTGCCGCCCGTATGACTAGGTTATCGCTCTCATCGATGCCGGCCATGGAACCGAGTAAACGAATGCTTGGGTCACTGGTGAGTTGTAGTTTAATGAGGTCACCAAAGTCCAAAAGTTGAAAAGCAGTTTGCAATGCGTGATAACCGTCACTGCGACGACCAATAATGTGCAGAAAAAGATTGATCTTGGCCGGTGCACAAAGCTTAAGCATCGTCATTGCTGTTGCTCGTTAGGGCGGTTGAATTGCCATTGGTGAATAGCAATCTTGAGCTTTAACGATGCGTGACTGGCAACGATTTTTTTCGGGAGGGCGTGCGACTCGTCAGAGATAAACGCAGAGTAGTGAATATGCCAGCCTTGCTGAGTAAATCCGGCTTGGTCAGTGGCGCTGTTATCTTTTTGAACGGGCCACATTGGCGACGGTTGGCCCATTAGCCAGAATTGAAGGCTGTTGAGCGGCAGCGGTAAATTGGTTTGCTCTAAGAGCAGTTGCTCTGCATTGGTTGATGTCACACGGCGTTGGCCTTGAATCAATGTTGTGAGTTGTTGTTTTTTTATGATGCGCAACAAACCGATATTCAGAGGGCCGAGCAAGTTTAGAGTGTAGTCATCTTCCGCTTGCTCCCAATTGAACCTCAATACATAGGTTTGCGGGCGGTTAAGCTCAGTGTGATGCGGTATTTGTAAAGACAACTTTCCGTTAACCTGCCAGTGACTGGGCATCGAATCGGCCATCATCTTGGTGGTTACTGCCACACCAGTTGGTAGGTGCGTGCAACTGACCGTGGCCATGAGCAATAAGGCAATGAATAGACGGTTAGGTAATAATAGTTGTCTAAACGAATGAGCTCCCCACGCCAATCGTTGTTGTCGATCCATGGCCCTCACCAGCTAATATCCAAGCGCTTGATAATGCTATCGGTTTTGGGTGTCATGCTGTCACTGTGTTTGAGCTTTTTGATTAAACGGCGCGCCTTATATGTGGCACCATGTTCCCAATAGACCTCGATTAAATGGGCAGCAACCTCATCATCAGGCAATATTTTAAATGCGCGTTCTAGATTTTGAGTTGCGACTTTCCAATCGCCTAAGTGGTATTGGACCCAGCCAAGGCTGTCAATAATGGCTCCATCGTTGGGTCTTAAGGCAATCGCCTGATGTATCAATGTCAGTGCTTCTTCATAACGTTGAGTGTGATTGGTTAGCATATAACCCAGCGCATTGAGTGCCGTAATATTTTTCGGGTCGCGGTCAAGTACAAATCTCAGGTCTTTTTCTGTGGCTAAAAAGTCATCCAAACGCTCACTGATAAAGGACCGCTCGAGACGCAGCATTAACTGCTCAGGAAAGGCTAAAATTGCTTGATTCAGCACGCCGTAAGCGGCGAAAAAATCACCGTTGCTATTCAATAATTCGGCCTCTAGAGCCCAAAATTGCGGTGCATTATCCAGGTTTGTTTTTCTCAGTGACGTTAAATAAGTGCGAGCTTTGTCAATCTTGCCGCTGCTGGCTTGGAGCGTGACCAATTGCAGCGTGGCGGGCATAAAATAAGTGCCTTTTCCGACTTGCCTAAAGAAATGCTCAGCTTCGGTTGGTTGGTGATTGTATTCAGCAATTCGTCCCAAATGGTAGTAGCTGGCATTGGTTTGTCGCTGCAATACTAAAAGTTGTTCAAAGCTTTGTTTGGCTTCACCGAAGCTTTTGTTTTCAAATGCAATCAGCGCATGAGAAAACAGCAGTCGAACATCATTGCTGTGTGTTTCAAGCAGTTGAGCAAACGCTTTTTCAGCACCCGGCAGATTGAACTGTGATAATAATTTGGCATGATAGTACTGCAAAGAAAAATGATCGTTACCTTTCTTCATTCGCTGGGCCAAATAGTCAGCGGCGTGTCGAGGTCCCTCAAGTTGATGGATTAGCTCGGCTGACTTGGTGATGACCTCAATACGCTGGCGGTCATCACTCGACAGTTGTTTTAATAATTGGAGTGCTTGCTCGGCCTGTTGATTTTTTTGACGAAGCACAGCAAGGCTTAAGGAAAGTTCAAAGTGGCCAGGGAAGTCATTTACTAAGTGTTGCATTGATTCAATGAGCTGTTCTATTTGGCGCTCACCTGCGGGCAATGTGACTTTATGCAGACTGTTAAATTTGACGTCACTCGATGCTGAAAGAAATTTAGCTAAAATATTTAAGCCATGCAAGGCCTCACCTGATTGAATTAATAGGTCAGCAAAAATAGTGGCAGCGTTTATTTCTTCTGGGGCGAGTTCATGCCATAACTGGGCCGATGAAAGGGCGACTTTTTTATCGTTGGAGTATATGGCAAGCTTGGTGGCATGCGCCGCAATGCCAACGTCTTGAGTATTATAAGCCTCTTGCAGGTATTTTTCTGCAGCTAAGGTCAAGTCATGATCATAAATTGCAAATTCTGCAATCAATAAGTTGTAAAGGGTGCGCTCTTCAAAAGGTCGATGAGTCGTTTTTGCTGATTTAATGGACGGTAAACTGAGGGCTGTAGCTGCTGTTTTTTTATCCAAAGCAGGTTCTGTTGTAGGAAGAGTTATGACAGAGCTGCAAGCGCCTAGCGCTACAGTTAAGATGAAGCAACAGAGTGTGCTTAATCGAGCGCTCACCCATCGGTCGGTAAGGGCATAAAATAATGGGTATATTGTCTGCATAGTTCGATCTTTTTTGTCTCGGGCTTTACTGATACGATACTTATTAATGATCATTAAAGGGCTTGTCAGCGTCGACTGCTCGTTGGGTAGGCCTTTATGTGCTTGCTCAGGGAGCTAGGTGTCAATAATCGCATAGAATACCAAACAATCCTAGAACTTGGTTTAAGGTCTTGAAAGTATGCACATTCTGGCCTTACATTTGCTAAAATACACCGTTAATGTTGTCGGTACGTGTGGTTATGCATGAATAGCACTAGATCGATAGGGTTTGCGGGTCTTTTATTTGCCAATGCAAACGATTATTGTAACTGCGTCTCTTTTTAGCTGCGGCTGATCAAGTGACTTTCGGCTTTGAATACTGAGTAATCTATGCGGCTTTTGGTTATAGGCATCAATCATTCGACAGCGAGTCTTGACTTGCGAGAAAGACTCGCCTTTACGCCCGATCAGCTCGCTCCCGCCGCTCTAAGCTTAAACCGCTACCTCAATTCTGACGATAAGGATTCGCAAAGGAGCGAAGTCGTTATTGTCTCAACCTGTAATCGAACCGAGTTGGTGATGAGTTCCTCGGCGCCTCAACAACGAGCAGTGAGATGGTTGACTCAAATGAAGGCAATTGATGAAGATGAATTTTCAGAACACATTTATTGTTATGATGCCGATCAAGCGGTGAGGCATTTAATAAAAGTGGCTGGCGGTTTAGATTCAATGATTTTGGGCGAACCTCAAATTTTTGGACAAATGAAGTCTGCCTATGCGGTGTCGCGTGGTGTCGGAGCAATCAGTACAGAGTTAGAAGCGACCTTTCAGCATGTTTTCTCCGTGGCAAAAAGAGTCCGTAGTGATACCGCCATAGGTGAAAACCCAGTTTCAGTGGCTTATGCAGCGGTTAGCTTGGCTCAGAGAATCTTCGCTGATTTGTCATCCGTTTCGGTTTTATTAATCGGTGCTGGCGATACCATTGAACTCGTTGCTCAGCACTTAAAACAATCTGGCGCTAAGAATCTTGTGGTGGCAAATCGCACATTGGATCGCGCACAAAGTCTTGCCGAGCGATTAGCCGCTTCGGCCATTCTGTTGTCAGAAGTGCCTGAGAATTTAGCGCAGTTCGATATAGTCATTAGTTCGACTGCCAGTCAGTTACCGGTATTGGGTAAAGGGGCCGTAGAGTCAGCATTAAACGAACGAAAACGAAGGCCTATGTTGCTGGTCGATATTGCTGTGCCGCGTGATATAGAAAAACAAGTTGCTCAACTTTCTGATATCTACTTATATACGGTCGATGACTTGCGCGACATTATTGACCACAATGTTCGTTTGCGAGAAGCCGAAGTGGATAAGGCAGGGCAAATAATTGATAAGGGCGTCGAAGAATTTTTAGTTTGGCAACGAAGTCGAGATGCAACTGACCTGGTGGTTTCATATCGGGCAGCTATTCAAGATCTTCAAGATGAAGAATTAGTACGCGCTAAACAATTGCTGCTCAATGGAAAAAACCCCGATTTGGCGCTGGAATCGCTTGCTCGATCATTGACTCAAAAAATCATGCACCAACCCACGGTTGAGATGCGTAACGCCGCGGGAAGTGATAACAAAAGTTTACTTGATGCAGCGAAAATATTATTTGGTCTTGAAGATAGGCCTGAAGATAGGCTTGAAGGTCAGGTGCTGAATAAAAACGTAGCGGCTAACGATGGCAGTGATTGATCGTGGGTTTCAAAAGTTCTCAACCGCTATCGATCGTTAATAATGCGATGCTGATTCCTCGATCCACTTTAAGCAATAACTGCCCAGAAAGAACTGTATTCGTAATACTACACATATCAAATTACGCTTTAAAAAAAATAGAGAACACCTTGAATGAAAGAGAGTTTATTAACTAAGTTAGACATTATCAGTGATCGATACGGTGAATTGAGCGCTTTATTGAGTGACCAAGAGACAATTGCTGATCAGAAGAAGTTTCGTGCTTTGTCGCAGGAATATGCCGAGATTGAGCCGGTAGTTAAATGCTTTCAAGCGTACCGTGATGCCGACACAGACATTGATGAGGCCGAGAGCTTGCTCAAAGACGAAGATCCAGAAATGCGAGAGATGGCATCAGAAGCCATGATGGCTGGCAAGCAAACGCTCGAAGCATTATCAATAGACCTTCAGCAACTATTGCTACCACGTGATCCAAATGACAAAAATAATGTTTTTTTAGAGGTTAGGGCGGGTACTGGGGGTGATGAAGCGGCTATTTTTGCTGGCGATTTATTCCGTATGTATTGCCGTTATGCCGAGGGTCGCGGCTGGAAAGTAGAAGTATTGAATGAACGATTGGGTGAACATGGCGGTTATAAAGAGGTTATTTCGCGTGTTATAGGGCAAGAAGTGTATGGCCATTTAAAGTTTGAGTCCGGTGCTCATCGAGTGCAACGAGTACCTGAAACTGAGTCGCAAGGACGCGTGCATACGTCGGCCTGTACTGTCGCTATTATGCCAGAAGCCGATGAACTTGAAGAAATTGAAATTAATAAAGCGGATTTGCGAATCGATACATTCCGCGCTTCTGGATCAGGCGGCCAGCATGTTAACAAGACTGATTCAGCGATTCGTATCACGCATCTCCCTTCCGGCGTTGTTGTTGAATGTCAAGATGAGCGTTCTCAGCATAAGAATAAAGCCCGTGCAATGTCTCTCTTGCAGGCACGATTAATGAATTCAGCACGTAGCGAAGTAGAGCAAGCACAGGCCAGTGAGCGAAGAAATTTAGTCGGCAGTGGCGATCGTTCAGAACGAATTAGAACGTACAACTTTCCTCAGGGCCGGTTGACCGACCATCGAATTAACTTAACACTCTACAAACTAAATGAGATTATTGAAGGTCAGCTTGATGAAGTCGTTCAGCCTTTAATTAACGAGTATCAAGCTGACTTGCTAGCAGAACTTGGTGGAAATTAGTAATTCTCATGGCTGGTCCTTCGTTAGTGAGGTCAGTTTTTAATACCTGGAACCTAATGTGCGAATCGATCAATTCATTTATGAAAGCAGTCAATTAATCGAGACGGCTATAGCCAGTGACAGTGCCCGCTTAGATGCCGAATTATTGCTGGCGAAAGTCTTAAACACGTCACGTAGTTATTTTTATGCGCACCCTGAATATGTTCTTAATGCTAAACAATTGGCTGCACTGCACGATCTGCTCGAACTGCGCTGCCTAGGTCATCCAATTGCCTATATATTGGGTCAGAAAGAGTTTTGGTCACTAGATTTAACAGTTAATAATGGTGTACTAATACCCCGACCTGAAACTGAAACCTTAGTTGAGTTTGCATTGCAGTTAAATTTACCTACTGATGCGAGCGTTGTTGACTTAGGCACTGGAAGCGGCGCTATCGCCTTGGCGTTGGCCAGCGAAAAAAAGTCTTGGCAAATAGTAGCCGTAGAATTTAATAATGCTGCCTTAACGGTTGCTAAGAATAATATTGAAACTGTGGCCACTAAACATTTTTCAGCACTGCAATTAATTCAGGCGAACTGGCTTTCTGCGTTTGCCGAGCAGAGCTTTGATCTGGTTATTGCAAATCCACCCTATATTGATATCCATGATCCCCATCTTCAACAAGGGGACGTTCGTTTTGAGCCCAAAACGGCATTAGTCAGTAATGAGCAGGGTTTGGCTGATATAAAATGCATTGTTCGTCATGCGACTTACTGCTTACGAGCGGGTGGGTATCTTATGATTGAGCATGGCTGCGACCAATCAGAACAGGCCAAAGACCTATTAACCAATAATAATTTTGTTGACGTTAACGGCCATCGTGATTTGTCGAATAATTTTCGTTTTGTCAGTGCAATGAAAAAGTAGCGGTGAAAGGGGTGAAGTCTGAGCGAGTATTTTTATTAACTAGCGGTTTATAACAAACGTAACAGATTAATGAATACTGGCAATGTCATTGACGAATCGATCAACGGTTGCCACTAATTCAGCAAGGTTAAAGGGCGCGATAAACACTGCATTAGCCCCGCTTTGAGAAGCCATTAAGGTGATGTTATCGGCTGTTAAGTTAACGGTTTCGAGTGAGTTTTTATTCATAACCGCAATAATATGCAAGCCCCGATATTGTTCTCGGAGCTCTTCAATTAATGAAAGTCCATCCATATCATTTAGCATTAGGTCAACAATGACTACCTGGCATTGATGGGCAATAGCAAGGCACTTTGAGGCGTTTTTAGAGCTCTGTAAGTCGTAGTCAGATGCATCTAGCACTGATCTAAGAATGTGCCGTAATTCATGATTATTGGATGCTAAGGCGAGATTGATTTGGCTTTTGTTTACAAGGGTTTTTTCAGTTGGAGTATTCATGGATTGGCCCTTTGTTATGAGGGCATATTCTAGGGTTAAATGACCCAATCTACAAGCTTGACAAGCTACTTACTTCATCATTTGAAGGGTTTTTTGTGGTTGATTTTTCATCATTGCTTGAGCCGTCACTGATTCGCTTAAATAGTAGCTGTAAGCTTACTGCGTTTGATTGTGATTCTAGTGTGATGTGGCCATGGTTATCATGAGTTAAGTTAATGACGTTTTGATTATTGCTCGAATTAATCGGTTGATTATTCGCTGCTGCAAGTATTTTCTTTAGGTTGGCCTGATCTATGTTGTCGCTCGGCGTAGTGACTGATAAGACAAGGTATTCACCGTTTAAGTCGCTGTTACAGCTGGCGCAATTCTTATGTTCAAATCGTTGATTAGTTAATGCTAATAATATTTCACCAGTATCTGAAGCAACGTTATTATTTGTGGCATTATCACGGGCGCTGACCAATAATTGCATCACTAAGCGTTGAAACTGCACAGATGAAACGATGGCTCGACCTTGACTTTTTTCTATATCGGTATGAAATTTTAATGACGCGGGCAAGGTGGGCTGCAACATCTGTACCATATCTCTGACCAATGGCTTAAGTTCTACAGCGACTGATTGTTGTTGCGAATTTTTTTCTGACGACGCTTCTAACACTAACGATAAAGCTTTTTCACTAGCATTAACAATCTGATTTAAATAATCGATAACACGTTGCTCACGGCCAGGATTTTTTTGAGCAACAACCATTTCTGTGTAGCTTATTATATTTTTTATAATGGCCTTGAAATCTTGGCCAATTGCGCCGCTCGGTTCGGCAATAGAATGTATCGTATTTTCTTCGCGGGTTATTTTATTTAACGTGTCTGTCGAGGGTGTCTGCGTTGATATAACTGGATCTTTAAGTGTAAAGCCAAAAGATGCAATCGATTCAACTTTGTTTGAGCTATGACCTTTGATAGCAAATTTATGCCAATGTATGTTGATCGTTTGACCATTAACTGTGTCGCTATAGGTGAATTGAGCCTCGCCGCCAGCGGTGAATAATTGACTGTCATGTTGAATAATTTTTTCGAGCGTTAAACCAGAAAAGATATCTTCATCACCGCGACCAGCGATGACTTCTGCACGAACATTAAAGACCTCACAAAAAGTTCGATTCACGCGTTGATAACGCCCTTCGCAATCTTTTTGACAAAAAATGACTGGTGCGTCGTTAATAGTATCAGTCAACGTGTCATGATTTTTCAGCAGTTCTTGGTAGGCTTGGCGTGCTGCGGTTGCATCAAAAGCGGCCCAGACAACTTGTCTAGATATTCCTAGATCACCACGCATTTTAGTAATAAACGTATCGAACCACCGCGTACCGTTTGGCGTTGCATAGGCAATCGTCTGTTGATGGGCTTTGCCAGTATTCAGTGTTTTGTTGATGGCATCGACATAATTATCGAATGAATCAATGCCAAATAATTCATTGAGTGTTTGCCCCTCTTGCGCTTCAGGGAAATAATGAGTGCTCGAGCGATCACTGTTAATTGTTTTAACAATATGGCCATGGTGGTCAAGTATAAGGCACATCATAGGCAATGATTCAGCAATGTGCTGCCACTCTCTTTCTACCATCTCGGTGTTGATAGTTGGACTGATATTATCAAAGCCAGAACGTGCTGAACTGTTATCAGGTGATGCCGTTGATTTTATATCACCGCGCATTCGAATTTGACTGCTAATGCCGATCACACGGCCTTGGCCGTTTTCTTTAATCTGTATTTCTGAAATATGAATAGGGTAAACGTGTCCGGTAGTGGATTTTATTGTGCAATGTATTTCTTGGCTGATGGCTAAAAAACTTTTAGCGCGGTTTAGCATAGTGTCAAATTGTTTGGCACCGTCTTCATCCAGCAACGCCAACCATTCATCTATAGTAAGAATAGCGTCAGGTTCTTCAGCAATGAGTGTGCTTTCATTCTGGCTGAGATGAATTCGATGGCTTTCTAGGTCTATGCTGAGTAAGTGAAGTTGTTCGCCTGCGGTATTGACTGCAGTGCTAGCGTGCACAGATTTGGTTGATGAATGCATTTCCGGTTCTAAATTTATGGTTTGATTAACTGTCGCATGGGGGGCAGAATCAGGAGCATTATCGGGCTCATTCAGCACTTTATCGCTGTTCAGTTTTGCGGATCTAATGTTAATGGTTCGATCATTGAATGGGGTAAAATAACGGCTTAACCGTTTTAATGAGATTTCAGAACTCAATAAGAAATCTTGGACGCCCAATGCTGCACAATGGGCCAATTGACTCAGATCATCGCTGAGACACTGCTCATCTAACACGAGGACGATAGGCGCCAGTAAATCGCCTTGGTTAAGTTCTATCAATGTTTCTAGTGCGTCAACAAATTTTCCTTGTCCGCAATGGCGATCGACTAAAATTAATTCTGCTGATGAGGCGAGATGAGCGCGAGAAAAGTGAGAATTGATGACAGTCAGGTCGATACGGGTTGCGGTATAAAGCGCAAAAACATGCTCAATTAATGCGATGGTGCGGGCATCATCACAGAGCAGTGCTACGTGATGAGTTTCACTACCAGTGCTTTTATGCCGTGCTTGAGCGATTGAGGCCATAATAACGAGCTGCTACCAATAAAATGCCATAGAAATGAACAATAGGCCTATTCTAGCGGTTTTGTATGCGAATTGACCACCCTGAACAGACTGTTTTATCAATAATGTAGAAAATTTATGGATATCTCCTCTAAAAAATCGCATTTCAAGCTTGCCGCGTCGATTTAATGGCTTGTTTGGTGAAGAAGAGGTCTTTTTAGTTTAAACGGTTGAATAAATTGTCAATTGTAAGCCATTTGATGGATTCTTTAGGGCATAGGGACAATATCGCATACAATGCGCGCCGTAGACAGCCAATAAAGGGTCATTAGACGCCGCGAAGTTTAATGGTTTCTGACCCCAAAACATGCCGGCCGAGGAAGAAAATTTTGTTCAGAAAGTGGTTTGATAAAAAAGATACAGCCTCGCCAACGGGCGTCAATCAGCCGTCAGTTGAAAAGCGTCGAGACGTTGATGCAGTCGACACCGATACTTCTGGTGCTAAAACACGATCCCCTAAGCCATCGGGTGCTGGGCGAGACAAGAAAACGGTGAAGCCGCAGTGGTCGTTAGAGCAGTTTCAGGTGCCTGAAAAAGACGGTCTGTCACGCTTTCATGATTTGGATTTGCCACTTTCGATTATGCATGCAATTGCCGATTTAGGCTTTGAGTATTGCTCGCCTATTCAACAAACTGCTTTGCCTTATACGCTTGATGGCTATGATGCGATCGGTAAGGCACAAACGGGCACCGGAAAAACAGCCGCATTTCTTTTGACAGCCTTAAATGATTTATTAAATAATCCGATCCAAGATGAACGGTATATGGCTGAGCCTCGCGTCTTAGTGATTGCACCGACCCGCGAGTTGGTCATGCAAATTGCTAAAGATGCTGAAGATTTATCAAAACATACCGATATCAATGTTGAAATGTTGATTGGTGGGGTTGATTATGCCAGTCAATTGAAAAGAATACAGTCACGTATTGTGGATATTGTGGTTGCTACACCTGGCCGATTAATTGATTTCATGACACGCAATGACCTCAAATTAGATCAGATTGACATTTTAGTGATTGATGAAGCCGATCGTATGCTTGATATGGGCTTTATCCCACAAGTTAGACGAATTGTTAGGGCCTGCCCAGCCAAACAGAATCGTCAAACGTTACTGTTCAGTGCTACTTTTACTGACGACGTGATGCGCTTGACCGAGCAATGGACTATTGACCCCGTTAAGATTGAGATGGAGCCAGATAGAGTGGCGGCTGATACGGTGACTCAAAAAGTTTATATGATGGCCGCCGAGGAAAAATTCAGTGTATTGAAGAATATTTTACTGTCGGATGAGGTGACTAGCGCTATTGTATTTGCCAATCGTCGTGACCAAACTCGATGGTTATATGAGCGACTCGGAAAGACTGCAGTGACATGTGGCATGCTATCAGGTGAAGTGGCTCAACAAAAAAGAACGTCGACATTGAAGCGATTCAAAGAGGGTAAAATAAAAGTATTGGTAGCAACGGATGTCGCAGGCCGAGGTATTCATGTCAATGGCATCAGTCACGTTATTAACTATAACTTACCAGAAGACCCTGAGGATTATGTGCATCGTATTGGTCGCACCGGAAGAGCCGGTGAAACAGGCACTTCCATCAGTTTAGCCTGCGAAGATGATGCATTTATGCTACTCGATATAGAGGCCACTCTTGGGCAAAAGCTCGACTGTGAACAACCACCCTCCAGCTACATAGACTAAATGATTCGCTGTGTCAGATTAGCCGCTAATTTGGCTTTGTAAGTAGTTTTCAATGCCAACGGCACTGATTAATGTCAATTGAGTTTCTATCCAATCCACATGCTCCTCTTCCGATTCAAGGATACTTTGCAGTAAGTCACGACTCACGAAGTCCGAAATACTTTCACAATAAATAATAGCTTCCCTTAGGTCGGGAATCGCGATCATCTCGAGTTTTAAATCACAAGTCAGCATGTCTTGGGTATGCTCGCCAATCATCAACTGCCCCAGTTTTTGAAGATTGGGTAAGCCTTCTAAAAATAAAATGCGCTCAATTAATTGGTCGGCATGTTTCATTTCATCAATTGATTCATGGTACTCATAATCTGCCAATTGTTTAAACCCCCAATCTTTATACATACGTGAATGCAAGAAGTATTGGTTAATGGCAACTAGCTCATTCGCTAGAATCTGATTGAGATGTGAAATGACGTTGGCATCGCCTTGCATGAAATTCTCCTTGATCAATGGAATAACAAGGAATTTTCCGTAAAAACGGGGCGCATGTCAAGATAAGTTATTGATTTTAAAGGAATTAATGAGAATAAGAATGTCTTTCAATATGATAATTGTTTTGTTTAAGCAGCATAAAAGAGCTCGTTAAGACACGGTGCTTTTTCAGCAGCGGCTTCTTGCAACATACCGTTGGCAACCTCAAGGCAGCAGCCGCAATTGGTACCCAGCGAGAGGGTTTGCTGCAGTTCACGCAAGCTGTTAGCGCCATTGTGAATAGCCTGATCAATCTCACTCTCAGTGATTCGGTTGCAAAGACAAATATACATAGCGACGCCAGATACCCTCAAATAATCAATTATCGCAGGCATTGTACACTATGAACGCTAATCATTACCAATTACAAGTGGGTTTTATTTTCAGCAGCTATCAGTTCTTATTTGCGGCATAGAATCGGTAATTATATGAATCACTTGGCGCGTTTTTCGGGAGTAGGTGGCGGCCAGCCACCTAAAGATTTCCAGCGATTGACCATGAAACAGAATAAATCAGCTGTTTTTTGTGTGTCATAGCGTGCACTGTGCGCGTCGTTATTATCGAAGGCAATGCCAGCGTGGAAGCAGGCTTTAGCAAGCACTGTTTGTCCTAAGGTTAAGCCTGCTAACGACGCCGTATCAAAGCTAGAAAAAGGGTGAAATGGACTGCGTTTAATGCCGCAGCGATCTATGGCCGCGTTAAGGAACGCTTGATCAAACGCGGCATTATGGGCAACAATAATGGCCCGTTTACAGTTCATGGCTTTCATTTCTCTGCGAATGTGACCAAATAAGTCGCTGAGTACGTCGTCTTCTAATTGAGAGGGCCGCAGTGGGTGGTCGGGTTTAATGCCGGTAAACTCGAGCGCAGCGGGGTCAATATTAGACCCTTCAAAGGGTTTAACATGATAGTTGTAGGTCTCGCTAGGGAAAACCTCACCGGTTTCATCCATCTGAATGATGGTTGCGGCAATTTCTAACATGGCATCAGTGCGGGCATTAAAACCGCCCGTTTCAATATCAATGACAACGGGTAAATAGCCTCGAAAACGGTTTTCCATTAAATGAACGGCATTGCTTTGAGTCGTATTCGTTTCATCACTCATGCTGTTATTAACCGCCATAAAATATCTTGTCCAGCGCGTAGCGGAATCAATCGATCGTCAGCCATGGATAAATGCGTGGGTGCTTGCCAAATGCATTTTTCTAATGTGATGGTGCCAGTATTTCGAGGCAGTCGATAAAAGTCTGCACCATAAAAACTCGCAAACCCTTCTAACTTATCGAGCGCATTCATGCTGTCAAAGGCTTCGGCATATAATTCAATTGCCGCATAGGCCGTGTAAGCACCAGCACAACCGCAATCACTTTCTTTATTTTGCTGAGTATGAGGTGCAGAGTCGGTACCGATAAAAAATTTCTTATTGCCGCTGGTTGCCGCTTCAAGAAGGGCTTGTTGGTGTCGTTGCCGCTTTAATATAGGCAGGCAATAATAGTGAGGCCGAATCCCACCCGCTAACATATCGTTGCGATTATAAAGCAGGTGATGGGCGGTAATAGTAGCCACAATATTGTCAGCGCTTGCATTAACAAAATCAACAGCTTGCTCTGTCGTGATGTGCTCAAACACGATACGTAAATCGGGAAAATCATTGACCACTTGCCGCAGTATCGTCTCAATAAAAAGTGCTTCGCGATCAAAAATATCGACATCGCTGTGTGTAACTTCGCCATGAATGGCTAATACCATGCCGGATTTTTGCATGGCCTCAAGTGCAGGGTATATTTTTTTGATATCGGTTACACCGCTTTGAGAATTAGTCGTAGCTCCCGCTGGGTACAGCTTGGCTGCATAAACCAGGCCGGAAGCCTGGGCGGTTTCTATAATGGCTGCGCTAGTTAAGTCGGTGAGATAAAGCACCATTAATGGGTGTAGTGATAAATGATCATCGACGGCATCGAGGATCTGATCCCGGTATTTTTTTGCCTCGAGGGCATTGGTGACAGGCGGCACAAGATTGGGCATAACAATGACGCGGTTAAATTGTTTGGCCGCATCATTTGCCGTTAGGTTAAGTGCATCGCCATCGCGAAGATGGATATGCCAATCATCGGGTTGAGTTAATGTTAAAGTGGTTGTTGCAGTCATTGAACGCCTATATTTGAAATAAATATAACATATTCAATGGCTATCTGGACAGTGAAATTGTCTCAATGCCAGCACTGGTGTCAAATCTAGGCTAAAGTTAGAGGGGAAGGATGCGAACAGCGCGGCAATCGCTAAGCACCATCATTCTGAGCGAATACTAGCCACAGTTAATTACTCATGGGCTGGCGGCAGATGGCCATTATGAATACAGCGCGACAAGATAAAATGTAGGAGAATGAAGTATGCAACGGCTCAACATGTTTTTGGGGTTCTTTTTTCTGTTAAACAATGCCCTTCAAGCCAGCTCGTATCAGGCCAATATGGATCAATCACAATGGTCGGTTTCAAACCATATTTTATCTTGCCAGATGAGTCAGGAGATCCCCAGCTTTGGCCACGCATTTTTTAACCAGCCCGCAGGTGAGCCGCTGCAGTTTTATTTAACCAGTCACCAACATGTCATGTCAGAGGGCAAGGCATCACTGCGGTCGTTGGCCCCGATTTGGAACCCTAACCGCCAAGCGCGTGATTTGGGTTTGATTGAAGTACAGCTAGGACCTCGGCCCATACAAATAGAAGCTGATCTCGCTGTAGCGTTATTGCATGAACTTCATGCTGGACGTTCGCCGCAGTTCCTTAGACGCGCAGTTGGAACCGTGATTGACGGTCAAACAAATGCGGTCGAGGTTAGCCTTTCGGCGGTTAATTTCCGTGACGCCTATACACGTTACCAGCAGTGTTTAGGCCAATTAATGCCTGTAAGTTTGGTTCAGTTAAGCCGCTCTAAATTAAACTTTTTACCCAATCAATCGAGTTTGAATGAAGAAGCTATTAGCTGGCTAGCCACTTTGGTTGATTTTATTAAGCGTGACGGACAATTAGAGTCAGTATTTATTGATGGCTATACCGATAACAGTCATTCCGCTCGCTACAACCGTGCCTTATCAAAAGATCGTGCTGAAGCGGTCCAAGATTATTTTCTTCAACAAGGAGTCGCTGCCGACCTTATTCTCCTTCGTTTTCACGGCGAGCGATTTCCTATTGCGAGTAATGAAGACGCTGAGGGCCGGCAGAAGAATCGACGAGTAACGATTCGTTTGCAGCGTCAATCCCTCACATTAACCCATAGATAGAGAAAAAATCAGCAAATTGTGTGATTAATGGCGCTCGAAGTCCTATTGCTGGTGTTAGCTGCGTCGATTTTTCGATAAACTTGGTCCACATTTGAATTCCATTGCTTGCCTATTGGTTTTGATGAACCTTGGTGTAAGCAACTGGCTGTTTTGTTTTTTTCTTTTAGGTGATGTAGCAACATTATGAGTGATATCAAAAAAGTAGTTTTAGCGTATTCCGGTGGCTTAGATACTTCAGTAATCGTGAAGTGGTTACAAGAGACGTATGAGTGTGAGGTGGTGACGTTTACAGCTGATATTGGCCAAGGCGAAGAAGTGGAGCCTGCAAGGGCAAAGGCCAAAGCATTAGGTGTTAAAGAAATCTATATTGATGATATGCGTGAAGAGTATGTGCGCGATTATGTGTTTCCTATGTTTCGCGCCAACGCCATTTATGAGGGCGAATATTTGTTAGGTACCTCAATTGCCCGACCTCTGATTGCTAAACGAATGATTGACATTGCGAATGAAACTGGCGCTGATGCAATTTCGCACGGTGCGACGGGCAAAGGCAATGACCAAGTTCGGTTTGAACTAGGTGCTTATGCTCTCAAGCCTGGTGTTCGAGTGATAGCGCCTTGGCGTGAGTGGGATCTAAATTCGCGCGACAAATTACTAAGTTACTGTGAGCAACACAATATACCCGTTGAAATGAAACGGGGTAAAAAATCACCGTTCTCGATGGACGCTAACTTGCTGCATATATCCTATGAGGGGGGTAACTTAGAAGATCCTTGGTCGCCTGCAGAGGATGACATGTGGCGCTGGTCAGTGGCGCCCGAAGATGCGCCAGATACTCCAACCTATCTCGATCTCAGTTATCAACAAGGCGATATTGTTGCGATTGATGGTGTGGCGAAAACGCCGGCAGAGGTGCTCACTGAATTGAACAGCGTTGGTGGTGCGAATGGTATTGGTCGCTTAGATATTGTTGAGAATCGTTACGTTGGAATGAAATCTCGCGGTTGCTATGAAACGCCTGGCGGCACGATCATGATGCGTGCTCACCGCGCCATTGAATCGATTACGCTCGATCGAGAGGTGGCGCATTTAAAAGATGAATTAATGCCGCGCTACGCGTCATTAATTTATAACGGCTACTGGTGGTCTCCGGAGCGAAAAATGTTACAAACCGCAATTGATGAATCACAGCTCTGCGTCAATGGTGTGGTGCGATTAAAACTTTATAAAGGTAATGTGATTGTTGAAGGTCGTAAATCTGATGACAGTTTATTTGATGAAGCCATCGCGACGTTTGACGACGATGAAGGCGCGTATAACCAAAAAGATGCTGAAGGTTTTATAAAGTTGAACGCTTTAAGAATGCGTATTGCATCCAATAAAGGCCGAAAGTTATAAGTCATTAATGAGTGCGTAAAAAAGCCGGTGAAATTAATATTTTACCGGTTTTTTTTGTAATTTACGTTGCAAGGTTCTTCGGTGCATACCCAGTGCTCGAGCCGTCGCAGATATATTGCCGCCATTGTCAGTCAGTACTTTTTGAATATATTCCCATTCAATGCGTTCAACCGATGGCCGCTGAATCTTGATTTTTTGAATTTCCTGTTGATCAGCACCTAGGCTTTTTTCACCAAAAGCCTGGATGACCTCATCGACACTAGCGGGCTTGCAGAGGTAATTAATCGCGCCTGCTTTTATCGCTTCAACCGTGGTTGCAATACTTGAATAACCAGTTAAAACAATCATTTTTAATCTTGGATCAAAGCGCAAGAGTTTAGGAATTAAGTTGAGGCCTGAATCTTCACCCATGTTGAGATCAATAATTGCGTAATGAGGTTTAAGCGTTGCCTCCCTGTATTGAATGAGAGCTTCTGATTGACTGTGAGCGACCAAGCTTTCTAAGCCGCGTCGTTTTAAGGCGCGGGTTAAAATGTTGGTAAAGACAATGTCATCGTCAGCAATAAGAATTTTTTTAGTCATGATCAGAAGTTTTTTCAATAAATCGTGGTAATGCAATAATGGCTTCAGCGCCAGATTGCTGGCTTTGTTCATTATACCAGTTGCGCAGCAGTAATGTACCATGGTGACGACGAACGCTGGCATTGGAGACAAATAGCCCCAAGCCCAAACTATTTTTTTGTTCATTATCATGAATGGGCTTTTGGCCATATTGGCCAAGAATATGAGCCGGCACGCCGCCGCCTTGATCGCTTATTATGATCTTTACTGTTGTTCTGGTGTACTGTAGGTCAATACAAACGTATTGAGGGCAAATGTTAGCAGCGTTGTTAAGCAGGTTAATAATGGCCTGAAAAATTGAATGATCGCAGCGAATCTTCGCATCAGCTAACTGGTCAAGATAGATTTTTTTAATGGTAATCTCAGGACGCAAAGGCTGCCATTCATGCAAGCATTCATTCATTAACTGCCTGCATGAAATAATGTCGCGTTGGCCTGCTTGAGTTTGGTGTGCCTTAGCAACAAGTTTTTTTAAACTTTTACTGCATTGGGTGATTTGTGATTGCATTAGATGAAGATCTTCATGTTGCTGCTTGGTCAGTTTGTTACCGGTTTTGGAAAATTCATCAACTAACAGTGCTAAGCTATTAATCGGTGTGCCAAGCTCATGGGCAGTACTTGCTGCGATGGTGGCTACCGACAGAATCTGTTCGTCATAAATTTGTTGTTCGTGTTGCTGGTTGATCGCTTTTTCTTGGTCGCGAATTGCTTGAGCCATGCGAAGAATAAACCCGCTAATTAAGAGCGAGCTAATTAAAAAGTTGATCCACATTCCCAAGAAATGAGGGTTTAAGGCATGATTAACCTTTTCAAGATTAGTTGTAATCGTATTGTGGTGATCATGCCCTGCCATAGGGTACTGAAAGGAGGCTTCGATGTTGTCCTCATCAGTTTCGATATAAAAAGGAAAGGGTTGATAAAAAAATAGTAGTAGCGTGTAGCATAATATTGTAAAGCTGGTTACCACTATTGAGTAGCGCTTCGTCAGCGTAGCGGCGCCAATAGACAGTGGTACTAAAAAGTAAGTAACAAATGGGTTGGTGGCCCCCCCTGTGCTGTAGACAAATAATGAGATAAAAAAAACATCGAGCATTAACTGTGTAAAAAAATGTTTTTCAGAGTGATATTTCCCTGCTTTGTTTAAGGCTAAGAAGATGACGGTAATGATCAATTCTAGGCTTAAGATGATCAGAATATTGATTGTTGAGTTAAATGGTGTGTTAACAAGGCTTGCCCATACCACTGCTGCAAAGGTTGCAGCACCTACCACTAAACGAAGAATGCATACGTTACGAATGTTAGTTGCATGTTCAAAATTGAACGATGCATTGAGTAGGTTTTTCACGCAGTATTTTCCTCAGTCCTAAGGTGAAGGGCCATGTGGATAGTCATAACGCAAGCATCAAAAACGCAAGCGTCAAAAACGCAAGCATCAAAAAACAAACAACGCTTCAACGTTTGCTATTAAATGGCAAGCGCTTTTTGTAAATCAGCAATCGTTTTTTCTTCATTTTCGGTGACCAATAAACCGTCGATTCCCAGTGCCTGAGCTGCGGTAATATTGCCTTCAAAGTCGTCTAAAAATAATACTTCATTGGCGCTTACCCCTGCGCGCTCAAGTGCGGTGTGATAGATTTTAGGATCAGGCTTACGAACACCTTCTTCACAAGAGTCGACGATATGGTCAAAGATTTCACTAGTAGGAATTAAGTTGCGCCATCCCTCGCCAAATTCCTTGACATTATTGGTGACACAAACGGTTATATAACCTGCAGGACGAAGCGTTAAAGCGAATTCAGTGAGTTTCTCCTTAACGCCACCTTTACTGCCCATAGAGGCAAACACTGAATAAATATCAGCGTCAAACCCTTTGCTGGCACCTAAATCAATAATCTGTTGCCGCGCGTCTTCTAGGCTAATCTCACCTCTCTCCATGCGATGCCATGGGTGATCGCCATCGACACCGTATTGACCCAAGAGGGTTTCGGCAAATAGGTCTGAATCGGTTCCTTGTTGAATAGCAAAATCGACAATCGCGTGAAACGGGGAAGCGGTGAATACACCGCCAAAATCAAAGAAGATGGCTTTATAGGACATAATTAAAGATACTCAAAAAGTGAATGAAAAAAATGCACAGCGCATTTTAAGCTAAGCATCAATCTAAGTGATATTGCTTTGTAGTTAATCTTAATTCAGCTTACCTTAAATGAGAACCATTTGCATTCCTGCTTCTAAAATGCTCCAATACTGCTCCATTAATTGGCAGGTATATTGCCACTTATTGCTGAGAGTCATTCATTACGAAATAACAGTCCTTTTTAGAGAGAGATTATGAAAAATTATCGATTAAAGCGCGGCTATGGCGTTATTAACGTAGCATTATTCGGCTTGCTTGTTGCGGGTTGCAGTGCCGATAAAGATTCTACAGCAGCCGTTTCCGAGGCGGTTGCCACTGATACTGTAATGGACTCTATTGTGGTTTATTCCTCACGAAAAGAACACCTTATCCAACCAGTATTTGCTCAATTCACAGAGCAAACAGGGATTGCGGTGAAATATACCACCGATAAAGCAGGTGTTTTAATCGAACGAATTAAAACCGAAGGTCAAAATAGCCCGGCTGATTTATTGATAACTGTTGATGCAGGTAATTTAGGTTACGCAGCAGCTGAAGGAATTTTCCAGCCAATGAAGTCGGCTGTGATTAACCAAAATATTGCTGCGCATTTACGCGATGATAAAGATTTATGGACTGGCTTATCCCTGCGTGCCCGAACCATTGTCTACAGTACCGAGCGTGTGCGTTCTTCTGACTTGTCGACGTATCAAGCCATTGGGCAAAATCAATGGCAGGGCCGAGTTTGCTTGCGAACCTCTAAAAAAGTGTATAACCAATCGTTAGTTGCCATGCTGATTGCGGAGCTAGGCGAGACTAAGGCCGAGCAGACGGTTGCCTCATGGGTGGCTAACTTGGCTATTCCCCCTACGTCTAACGACACTAAAGTCATGCAGGCTATAGCGGCAGGGCAGTGCGATATAGGTATCGTGAACACCTATTATTTTGGTCGTTTGCAGGCCCAACAACCTGATCTGCCCTTAGCTTTGTACTGGCCTAACCAAGCTGATGATGATAATTCGGGCGTTCATGTGAATGTCTCGGGCGGTGGTATCTTAAAGCACAGCAAGAACCCCGATCAGGCGCGCCGTTTATTGGAATGGCTCGCCTCTGAGCAAGCACAGGGCTTATTTGCGGGGCTAAACAAAGAGTACCCAGTTATCAGTAGCGTAGCCATTGACCCACAAGTCATTAGCTGGGGAGATTTTAAGCAAAGTTCATTGAGTTTAAGCCGTGCTTTTCAATTGCAACCTGCAGCGGTTAAGTTGATGGATCGTGTGGGATATCAATAGTTGCTTAAAACGCGCAGGTCTTTCAATCTAGGATCTGTTAAAGTTAACCATGATTGATTTTAAGCGATTCAGTGTTTGGCAGTTTTTTCTTGTGATAATGTCCCTACCAACAGCATTAGCGTTGGTAGGCGTGCTCACATCTTGGTTCAATCTCGATGAAGCACTGTTGTCGCATTTATTTCAATACGTGCTGCCGAGTGCGTTATTCAACACGGTAAGCTTAGTGATTGTCGTTGTTATGATGACTGCCTTAATTGGTGTCACAAGCGCTTGGCTGACCACAATTTGTGATTTCCCTGGACGACGTTTTTTTGTTTGGTCGCTCATTTTGCCAATGGCTATACCCGGATATGTAATGGCCTTCGCCTTGGTCGGTGCACTTGAATATACCGGTTCGTTGCAAACGTATGCTCGCGATTCATTGGGTATTTTGGCTATTTTTCCAGAAATTAAATCATTTTTTGGCGTTGCTCTTACACTCAGTCTCACGTTGTACCCTTACACCTACTTACTGGTTAGGAATGCCTTTCAAACGCAAGGTAAGCGAAGTCTAGAAGTGGGGCAGTCCCTAGGCTTATCCGCTCGACAAAGTTTTTTTCGCGTGAGTTTGCCGCTGGCTAGACCTTGGATTGTGGGCGGTAGTTTATTAGTCATCATGGAAACACTGGCTGATTTTGGTACGGTCGCAGTATTTAATTACGACACCTTGACTTCGGCCATATACAAATCATGGTTTAGTCTGTTTTCATTTCAGTCGGCGCTACAGATCGCTTCGCTGTTATTAATGTTTGTGGTCGTAGTGAGTCTGTTGGAAAGACAAAGTCGAGCCAAGCAAAATTTCTCATACCAACGCGGTGAGACCGAGCCCAGTTCTCGAATTGTGTTGTCGCGTGTTCAAGGTTATCTGGCCTGTTTATTTTGCGGGTGTATCTTTTCAATTGGGTTTATATTACCCATTGGACAGTTGTTGGCTTGGGCAATACCTCAATTATCGCTTGAATTAACCGATCAATTTTGGCGTTATGTGATCGGCTCATTAAGCTTGTCATTATTGGCAATGACTATTATTACAGGATTGGCGCTGTTATTAGCTTTTGCCGCCCGAACGGAAAAAGGCCGATTGGTCAATTGGGCAGTGAGAATCAGTACGCTGGGTTACGCCTTACCCGGCACGGTGTTAGCGGTGGGTCTATTGGCGCCAATTGCCGCAATAGACCATTTTTTGGCAGACATAGGTTTTGCAACGCCTATCCTACAAGGCAGTATTGTGGTCATGTTATTAGCCTACAGCGTGCGCTTTATGGCAGTGGCATTTTCGCCCATTGAAAGTAACTTATTGCGTGTAACACCCTCGATAGACTCGGCGTCTCGTAGTTTAGCCGTGTCAGGCTTGGGCATGCTTCGGCGAGTCCATTTTCCAATAATTAGAGTGGGGGTGTTAACGGCTATGGTGTTAGTGTTTGTCGACGTGATGAAAGAGTTACCCATTACGTTAATGACTCGCCCGTTTGGTTTTAACACCCTTGCAGTCAGAATTTATGAGTTAAGTTCAGAAGGTTTATGGCAGCGAGCAGCATTGCCCGCATTGGCTGTTGTGCTGGTTGGCTTAATTCCTGTGATCATACTGATGCTTCGAGCGGATAAAGGACAACAGTCATAGATGTTATCTTGCAGATTAACTACAATCAATGTAAGCATGAATAGATTCGGACTAAAGCAATATGAGTAGTGAATCAGATAGTTACCTTGATTTGACCAATGTTGGTCTCAATTACCGTACCAAACAAGTGTTAGCTAACATTAGTTTCTCTTTAAGGCGAGGTGAAATCGGTTGCCTGCTAGGTCCGAGTGGTTGCGGTAAAACCAGTTTATTGCGCGCTATAGCAGGGTTTGAATCAGTTAGCAGTGGTGGCATAACGCTAAACAATAATAGTATCAGTCGCGTGGGCTATTCATTATCACCCGAGCAGCGTCAAATTGGCATGGTCTTTCAAGATTATGCGTTATTTCCGCATCTAAATGTTATTGATAATATTCGCTTTGGTCTGCATCAATTGCCGACGCAACAAGCGAATGAAAGGGCATTGTACTTTCTCGAGAGAATTGGTTTGGTCGATAAAGAAATGGCGATGCCGCATGAGCTATCTGGCGGCGAACAGCAGCGAGTGGCTTTAGCTCGAGCGTTAGCGCCGCAACCTGACTTGCTTTTACTGGATGAGCCATTTTCAAATTTAGATGTCGATTTAAGAGAGTCCTTAGGGAAAGAAGTGAGAAGCCTTTTAAAGCAAACCCAAACGACAGCCGTAATGGTGACGCATGATCAGCATGAAGCTTTTGCTATAGCCGATTCGATTGGCGTACTCAGAGACGGCGCATTACTTCAATGGGACAGTGCCTATGCCATTTACCATCAACCGGTCAATGCTTTCGTCGCTGATTTTGTTGGTCAAGGTGTCATGTTACAAGGCACAATGATTTCGCTGACTGAAGTTAAGACGACGTTAGGTTGCTTTGAACGAAAAGTCATTGCAGGTGTTGATGACCTTATTCATATTGGTGATAGGGTAAAGGTACTGATTCGGCCTGATGATATTATTCATCAAGACAATAGTGCCCTTAAAGCCAAGGTTATTGCTCGCCATTTTCGTGGTGCAGTGTTTCTATACACCTTAGAGCTCGAGAATAAAGAGCAAGTTTTGGCTTTGGTGCCCAGTCATCATGACCATGCTATTAACGAATGGATAGGCATTCGGCTTGAGATCGACCATGTTGTGGTTTTTAAATAAATTACGGCAGTTATTTGCCTTTTAATATTTTCATGTCGCCAGTGTGATGAAACCCTGTTTGCTCTATTTCACTGATCAGCCAATGGTGAGCTCCGATCTGGGTGTCGCGAACTAGTTGGCAGCGATATTCGCCCCAGAAATCGAATAACAAATGACTTTCCTCTTCAACGCCTGCATGCATCACGCGTCCATAAAAAAGGCAGTTGGCTTTATTGGGGTCCCCTTGAGAGCTTGCGGTAATTCTAAGGTTGCTAAATAAGTGTTGACTTGGACCGCAGCCATCGAGATTACTTCGAATCATTGCAATAAGATCATCGCCGCCTGTTCCAGTGACATAACCCCCGTAACTGTAGTGAACGTCTTGTTTAAATAAAGGGACAAGCAAGTCCCATTGGCGATGATCGAGGGCTGTGGCGTACTGAAAGATCATATTACTAATACTTTCTTTGTCGCGTAAAAAAGCTAAAAATTCGTCGTCATTAGTCATGGAGCAGGCTACCTGAGTCTCGATTATTAAGGAACTTACAGGTTTATATTAAACGATACTCACTGGGTTTATCATTGACAGGCTGTTAATGTCTTAATAGTTAATCAATAACATTTTGGAGTTGCACATGGAAATTACACCGTTAATGACTGCTAACAAAGAAACCTATCAAGAAGCCTACGGTAAATGGGCCTTAGTGACGGGTGCAGCTGAAGGCATTGGTGCAGAATTTGCCGCTCAGTTAGCGGCCCAAGGCCTTAATATTGTGTTGGCTGATGTGCAATTTGAAAAGGCGCAGCGTCACGCCTTAGATCTTGCTGGGCAATACGATGTAAAAACCTTAGCGTTAGAATGCGATCTGTCGCAGCCCAGTTTCATTGATCAGTTAGTCAAGCAAACAGAAGATTTAGCCATTGGATTTTTAGTTTGCTGTGCCGGTATTGGCGCAACCGGCGCGTTCAGTGATACACCGTTAGAAGCGATGCATAAAGCGATACAAGTGAATTGCATGGCGACGGTCACACTCTGTCATCACTTTAGTCCTGCAATGCTTGAACGTGATCGTGGCGCAATTATTATTGTTGCATCGAATTCGGCTTACGCAGGGGCTCCTTATATTGCTAACTACGCGGCGACAAAAGCGTACGATTTATCGTTAGCGGAAGCGCTATGGTATGAATTCAAACCGTTAGGCATCGATGTGTTGGGCTTTTCCCCGCAAGGGACGAATACGCCAGGCATGCGCAGGGGCATGCCTTCGCTGTCTGAAGGTGATGCGCCTGAGGGCATTATGTTGGCGGATGAAGCGGTGAGCATTGCTCTGAGTCAGTTGGGTCACATTGCCAGTATTCGTCCCGATTTACCAGAGAAATACAGTCTTGCGAGGCAGGCGGTCACTTCGACGGCAGGCGATTTTACTCGCACGCTAGCTGTTCATAAAGGTTAAGACGTGAAGATTAAATAACCTCTGCATCGACACAGGAAGTTGGGTTAATAAAGGCTTGGTAACAGAAAAATACGGTTGCCAGTAGGCCCCAGCTCAAACCAATTATTACGCCAATGTCCAGAATGCCTCGCCACGGTTGTGGTATCAGCTGAAAAAATAAGATAAAAATAACGATCATCAAAGTCAATAAAATGGAGGTGATAATTCTTTTTCTTGGCGCGGCAAAGAATCCCATGCAAAATAACGGCGCCAGTAACATGGTTAAAAAGTTGGCGTTATGATGCAAATGTATGAGTCTTGCTGCAAGGCGAGGTGAATACCCTTTTTGAAATCCCTTGTAGCCTTCTGAATAGGCCATAAATGCACTATTAGCAATTAAGGCAAGCCAATGCAAAGTAGAAAAAGAATAATTAAACGAATCGACAGCAATCACGGTCAATTTTATGAGCGCAATGACCAATATGGCCATAAAACCAGCGAAGCCCCAAACACTGGCTATCCAGCCCAATCGGTTAGTGGTGTGAATATGATCGAGGGATAATGCCATAGTGATATTCGTCTTGTGTACAGTGTTAAAATAATAGTGAACGGAGTGTTTTACCGTTCCTGACCCGAGTCCGGATCACTTCTCGGATCAATTATGCCACTGAAGCTCGGTATATGAAGCGAATGGTTACGGTATTAATCAATGCTCAACGGTTGATTCTTGATGCCTGGCTCATCACGCACTAAGGCCTAACTGATGACGTATTGATTCATCATTAGGCGGTCACTTTCATGGCTGAGTCATTAGATAAGTAGTATCAATAACCACGTGATAGCGGCTAAGATCATCGCAACAAATACGGCAGCTGAGCCAATATCTTTTGCTTGCTTAGACAGCTCATGATAATCCAAGCCCACACGGTCAATGGTAGCCTCTATCGCAGAATTCAATAATTCAGTGATCAACACCAAGGCAACCGACGATAACAGCAATAAACCCTCATTGAGGGTATCCGCTATCCACCAAGCTGCAGGCAATGCAAGTAGCGTTAAATATGTTTCGACTCGAAATGCCTCTTCTTTTTTGAATGCGAGTTGCAGGCCTGACAAAGAGTTTTTTGTGGCGTGTATTAAGCGCCTTTGAAGCAGGCCTAAGATCGTTGTCTCTTTAGCATAGTGAGTGGGTGGCTGCTGAGTGGACTGCGCTTTCCCTCGCTCATCATTGTGCATATCACGCCCCTTTATTGAGTTGATTAAATTAAAAAAAACAATGTTTTAGCGAGTTCGTCTTAGCGATGGCGACAACAATACTCGGTATGAATCGCATTATTTAATGCACGCCATGCATGGCTTTACGTAACGTCGGCGTCAGTAATAATAAACCCACACCGATCCCCATGCTGATTAAACCAATGGTCTGATAGACCGAAATCGTCGCGACGACATCAATGCTGCCCGCAGCGCCAGCTTTTGAGCTACCGGTTAATGAGCTAATCCAGCCCGCCACATAATTTCCCATGGCTGAGAATAAAAACCAAGTGCCCATTAGCATACCCACAATGCGCGTTGTGCTCAATTTAGTGACCATAGACAGCCCGACGGGACTCAGGCACAGCTCGGCTAAAGTCAGCATTAAGTAGATAAAGATCAGCCAAAAGAAGTCTCTGCCCGGCTGATCGCCAAGGCTTAGCCCCCAAGCAAAGATCACATAACCTAAGCCAATTAACAACATGGCAATGGCAAATTTAGCCGGTGTCGACGGTTCCATTTTATGTTGTGCCAGCTTCACCCACAACCAAGCCATCGCAGGGGCTAATAAGACAATGAATAGCGGGTTCAATAACTGAACTTGTGAGGCCAATACATTCACGCCCAATACCGAACGATCAAATTGTTGGTCGGCCAGCAAGGTCAGGCTGGCTGCCTGCTGCTCGAATAGGGCCCAGAAAATGGCTTGTGTGGCTATTAAGAAACAGGCGACAAACAATCGGTCACGTTCTTCTGGGCTGCATTGGGTCATGCTGTAATAAAGAATAACGCCGATCATTAAAAACCCCGATACCCCCAGTACTTGGCCGACCAAGCTTTGGTATTGAATCAATACCCAGCTGATGCCGACTAATGCAATGCCGGCTAAGTAAATAGCGTATTCTTTATTGATGCCGGCAAAGGCGATCTCTTTGAGTCGCTCAGGGTACTGAGGCTCAGCTCTCCCATCCAATAAGTGTTGGCCGGCTAAAAACACCAATAGACCGAACAGCATGCCAATGCCTGCCAGGCCAAATCCATAGTGCCAGCCATGCACTTCGCCCACATAACCCACTAATGCCGTTGCCACTAAAGAGCCGAGATTGATGCCCATATAAAAAATTGAAAAGCCACCATCGCGACGCGGATCATTAGGCCCATAAAGTGCGCCGACAATGGTTGAAATATTGGCTTTTAAAAAGCCCACACCGGTAATGATCAACGCTAAGGCGAGAAAAAACAGATCGATAAAGGGTTCATCGCGAACCACCACGCCGTTATCAATGAATGCGGCCGAGCCGTGAAAGCCCATCAACGCATGCCCACAGACCAAGAGAATCGCGCCGTAAGTTACCGCTTTTCTAGCCCCAAGGTAGCGATCAGCTAAGAAGCCGCCAATAATTGGCATCATGTACACCATGCCGGCATAAGCGCCGTAAATAAAACTGGCTTCTTGGGTACTGTATAAATGGTACTTAACCAAATACAACACCAGAATAGTCCGCATACCATAATAGGAGAAACGTTCCCACATTTCGGTTAAAAAGCAGATCGTCAGCCCAATGGGGTGGCCTAAAAATGTACGCTGTTGTGAGCCCGAATAAAGGTCGACTGAAGCCATAAGCCCTGATCCCTTGCCATAAAGGCGTTGTGTTTGATGTGCGAATGAAAGGTCCAGTGTAAATTCCCCGCTAATAAAAGACCATGATTACCCACGTTAAATGCTAAAATAAACATCAACTGCTATTTATGGCACAAATACTTCCGTTGCTCAATTGGCGCTAACAGCGGCCTGACAAATGTGTATAATCGCTTTTTTTGCGGTTTGGCCCATCATTTAACCCATCACGTTAACCGCCCAATTATTCCGGCTTATTTTAGGAACTTCGCATGTCAGATGCTAATTTTACCAAGGCGGTCGAACAGCGACGAACCTTTGCGATTATCTCGCACCCCGATGCGGGTAAAACCACGATCACTGAAAAGCTGTTGCTGCTGGGTCAGTTAATTCAGGTAGCGGGTTCGGTAAAGGGCAAAAAAGCCGATCGCCATGCTACGTCTGACTGGATGACCATGGAGCAAGAGCGGGGTATTTCAGTGACCTCCTCGGTGATGCAATTTCCCTACAAAGAGCGGATCGTCAACCTGCTCGATACGCCGGGTCATGAAGACTTTTCGGAAGATACCTACCGTACATTAACGGCAGTTGATTCTGCTTTAATGATCGTTGATGGGGCCAAGGGTGTCGAAGCCAGAACCATTAAATTGATGGAGGTGTGTCGCTTACGCGATACGCCGATCTTAAGTTTCGTCAATAAAATGGATCGTGATATTCGAGATCCCATCGATTTGCTGGACGAAATAGAGGCGGTGCTAGGGATTGCTGCTGCGCCAATTAATTGGCCAATCGGTATGGGTAAAGAATTTAAAGGGGTTTATAACCTGTACACCGATACGATACATGTATTTGAACAAGGCAGTAATTTTGTGATTTCAGATGACGTGCGGATACAAGGATTGCAGTCCGAGGAAACGCAAAGTTTATTAGGTGTTTACTACGAAGACTTTGTTGAAGAAATAGAGTTGGTTCGCGGTGCCAGTCATGATTTTGATCGTCAGGCCTATTTAGATGGCGCATTAACCCCTGTTTTTTTTGGTACTGCTTTAGCCAATTTTGGTGTGCGAGAAATGCTGGATGGTTTTGTCGAGTGGGCACCATCACCCATCGGACGTGCCACAGCAAATCGACAGGTTGACCCGTTAGAAGAAAAATTCAGCGGCTTTATTTTTAAGATACAGGCGAATATGGATCCTAAGCATCGAGATCGGGTGGCGTTTATGCGTATCTGTTCGGGCGCTTACACTAAGGGTTTAAAAATGCGCCATGTGCGTTTAGCGAAAGACGTAAAGATTGCCGATGCTGTGACGTTTAAAGCGGGTGAGCGCGAAGCGGTCGAAGAAGCTTTGTCGGGCGATATTATTGGCCTGCATAATCACGGTACGATTCAAATCGGCGATACTTTTACTCAAGGCGAAAGTTTAAAGTTCACGGGTATACCGCACTTTGCGCCAGAGCTATTCAAGCGGGTTCGGTTAAAAGACCCACTTAAAATGAAAGCCTTGCATAAGGGGTTGCAGCAGTTAGCCGAAGAGGGATCGACGCAAGTGTTTATGCCCATGTCGAATAATGACTTAATCGTCGGCGCTGTTGGTAATCTGCAGTTTGAAGTGGTCGCTTATCGATTAAAAGATGAGTACAAAGTAGAATGCATTTACGAACCAGTGAACGTGTACACGGCGCATTGGGTTGAGTGCGACGACACCAAAATGCTGGAAGAATTTAAACGCAAGCAGGCCGATAATCTTGCTATCGATGGCGGCGGCCATTTAAGTTACCTAGCGCCGACGCGCGTTAATTTGTCGCTGAGTCAAGAACGCTGGCCTGACATTCAATTTCGATCGACTCGCGAGCATTAATCGCTTGTTTGGCTTTTTAATTGTCGAATGAAATCTTGCTGACACTGATCTTCTTTATCGCCAAGAGAGGTGACATTATAAATTGAAACTGGTAACTCTTTGCCGCGTATTTTAATGGTTTTGTGATTGTCGACGTTTAAGCTGTTCTGTTTAATTAATGCTTGATGGCATTCTTCTTGAATAATAATTTGATTCGCTTTGGCTTCATTGCAGAGTCGTGAAGCAAGGTTAACCGAGTCACCGATAACGGTGTATTCTAAACGATCTTTTGAACCCAGTAGTCCTGCAAGCATCTCGCCACTGTTAATGCCAATTCGCAATTGAACGGCAAATAAGCCCTTTTTTAATCGCTCTTCATTGAGTTCTTCCGTTAACTTTTGCATTAATAATGCACACGCGACCGCATGGTATTGGTGTTGCAGGTCACTCTTTGCCGCGCCAAAAACTAACATCACACAGTCGCCTAAAAACTTGTCGACCGTACCAAAATACTGTTTTGCACAGGCAGCATAATAACCAAAGTATTCATTTAATAATTCACTGACTTGGGCGGGTGTTAGTTTTTCTGACATTTGTGTATAGCCAACAATATCAGCAAATAGGGCCGTGGCTTGAATGTTTTCGCCTTTAAAGTTGATATCGTCAAGCTCATCGATAATTTTATTAGCAATGTCGGGGTCTAAAAATTTCCCTAATACTTTTTCGAGTTCAGATTTTCTAGCTAAGCCTTTACTCATGTGGTTGAGTGATTGAATTAATTGGCCTAACTCATCATTACGACGTTCAGGGATTTGCGATAAATCCCCTTTATTCATGTTGGCGGCGGCATTAGTAATGGCTTTAAGCGGTTCGGTGATGTGCCGACTCATAAAGAAAATAACGGTGCTTAAGCTGATTGATAAACCAAAAAATACAGCGTATAAATCGCTGGCCGAAAAATCTTGCTGAGCTGCAACGTATGTCACCATAGCCAAGCCAAGCACTAACGGGAAACTAAAGTAGCAAGCGACGCGATACTCAATTGGTATGCTGTAGCGAATGGCCAGCAACGAATCTTCGGCAGTTGTTGATTTGACTTCGGCTGAGTCTACGCGCTCAGTTTTTCGTTCACTTCTGCGCTCAGTGCGACGCTCATCAGTTCTACGTTCGCCTCTTCGCTCTGTGCGGCGATCAATACGCCGCTCGCTTTGCTGATCGTCAGAGCGGTGGGCCATCGGTTCGCGGTCGGAGGCGCGCCGTTGATAGTGTGGTGGTGGTTGTTCCAAAGCAGAGTTCCACAGCCTGTGAGAGGTGAGATACCTCAAGAATGCTATTAGTCTAGTTGATATACCGTGATTTGCTGAATTTTGTCGAACGCTAAAGCCGTGATTAGTAGCCATTTTCGCAACAGGACATTTGTTATTATCCTTTTATATCAATGGTTTATAAATTATTAGGGTTAAGAGGAGCAGCTCACGCTAATGCGCTTGCCCCAGTCTGGCGGTGGTTTAGCGTAGTCTTCGTACTGCGTTTGTTCTGCAAAAGGTTGACTCAATACTGTCGCTAAACGCTCGAGCTCAGTGTAATCGCCTTGCTCTGCCTGACTAATTGCTTGCTGGGCTAAATAATTGCGTAAGATGTATTTTGGATTGACAGCATTCATGGCGCTTTGTCTTTCAGCATCGCTACGGAGTTCTTTTTTGAGCCGCTGTTGATAACGTGCCAGCCATTGATCAAAGCCGTCTCGGTCAACAAAGCTATCTCTTAATGGGTGTTGACGATCATCGGTTGCGACGCTGCTGAGTTGCCTAAAGGTGCGACAAAAATCGGCCTTTGTGCCGTGCATTAATTGCAGCAATTCACTGACCAGCGTTTGGTCTTCATCGTGCGCCTGAAGCCAGCCAAGTTTGGCTCGCATATGGGCAGAGTAACTGGCTATTAGGTGGGGTTGGTAGTGATTCAATGCAACTTTTATTTGTTCTTCATTGAGCAGAGATGACAGTGATTGGCCTAACGCATGCAGGTTCCATAGACCAATGCTAGGCTGTGCTTCAAAGGCATAACGACCCGAATGATCGGAATGATTACAAATGAAGCTGGGGTCATAATCGTCTAAAAAACCATAGGGGCCAAAGTCGAATGTCTCACCGACAATTGACATATTGTCAGTATTCATTACGCCATGCGCAAAACCATAGGCCTGCCATTGCGCAATCATCAGCGCTGTTTTTTTAATGACCTGCTCAAAAAAATGAGCATAACGCTCGGCAGATGTCTGGTTTGCTGAATCCGGATAATAATGATCAATACAGAAATCCGCTAACTGTTTTACCTGCTCATATTGCTTTGTGTAATGAAAATATTCAAAGCTGCCAAAACGGACATGACTTTTTGCAACCCTGACTAACATCGCTGCTGGTTCTTGTTGCTCGCGCCAGACCGATAATTCACCACTGGTCAGGCATAGTGATCGAGTCGACGCAATGCCTAATGCGTGCAAGGCTTCGCCGGCAAGGTATTCTCGGATACTTGAGCGCAAGACAGCTCTGCCGTCACCCATGCGAGAGTAGGGTGTGGGTCCCGCACCCTTTAAGTGTAAATCAAAACGATCATTTTCAGTTTCAATTTCACCCAGTAGCAGGCCGCGGCCATCGCCCAGTTGACTGACATATTGGCCAAATTGATGGCCGGAGTAAACCATGGCTAAGGGTTTACTGGTCGAGAGCGGCTGTGCGCCACTAAAAGCGGATAAAAATGTTTCAGCATGCTCGTCAAATAAATCTAACTTAAGTTCTTTAGCAAGGTTGGCGTTGCGGATTACCCAGTGCGGATTGGCTATCGCTGTGGCGTGGGTAGGGCTGTAAAATTTATCTCCCAAGTTTGAGAAATGATGCTCTATATTGGGCATAAGATGCGTCATTAGTGGTTTAATTGACACGGCTAAGTATCTGTTCAAGAGCTGTATCGAGGTCGATGTCTTCATTTTCTGTTGCGGTTCTTGCTCGGTATTCAAGCACGTTTTTATCAATTCCTTTATCGCCAATAACGATACGGTGGGGAATTCCAATTAATTCCATATCGGCAAATTTAACGCCCGGACGTTCATTCCTATCGTCGAGTAAAACGTCGATATTATGACTCATTAATTGCTCATAAAGTTGCTCGGTAAGCGCTTTAACGCGTTCCGACTTTTGCATGTTTATAGGTATTAATACAAGCTGAAAGGGTGCAATAGCGGCCGGCCAGACAATGCCGCCAGTATCGTGGTTTTGCTCAATTGCAGCAGCCATAACGCGAGAGACGCCAATGCCGTAACAGCCCATTTCTAATACCTGCGCTTTACCTTGCTCGTTAAGAACCGTTGCATTCAATGCGGTGCTGTATTTTTTACCCAGCTGAAAAATATGACCGACTTCGATACCCCGTTTAATCATTAAATTGCCTTCGCCATCGGGGCTTGGATCGCCTGCGACAACACTGCGAATATCAGCAACTTGATTCGTTGTTACGTCGCGATTCCAGTTTGCGCCACAATAATGTTGTCCGCTTGTGTTGGCACCACAAACAAATTGACTCATCGCAGCGGCAGAATGATCAACGATCATGGGTAAATCAAGCTGTACCGGTCCGATAGAGCCGATCTCGCAGTGAATTTCTGCGTTTACTTCCTCATTGGTGGCTAATGTTAGTGGGCTAGCTACCATTGGAAGCTTTTCAGCTTTCAGCTCATTCAATTGGTGGTCACCGCGAACAATCAATGCGATAAAAGGCTTAGGACTTTTTTCGTCAGCATGGACTATCAGTGTTTTAATTATTTGCTTGGTATCAAGAGCTAATTGTTCGGCAACCTCCGCTATCGTTTTGCTGTTGGGGGTGTCAATAACGGTTAACGCTTGAGCGTCGTTAGATGGCTCGGCAGTGGGTGCTACTGCTTCAGCCAATTCTACATTAGCCGCATAATCACTGCTGTCACTGAACGCGATATTGTCTTCGCCTGAATCGGCTAATACGTGGAATTCATGGCTTGCATTGCCGCCAATAGAGCCTGTATCGGCCAAAACGGCGCGAAAATTTAGGCCGATGGTGGTAAAGATTGATGAGTAGGCGGCGAACATACGTTGATAAGTTCGCTCTAAGCATTCTTGATCAATATGAAAAGAATAGGCATCTTTCATAATGAATTCGCGCGCCCGCATCACGCCAAAACGGGGTCGGATTTCATCGCGAAATTTTGTTTGAATTTGATAGAGGCTAATCGGTAGTTGTTTGTAGCTCTGTATTTCATCGCGCACTAAGTCGGTAACCACCTCTTCATGAGTGGGGCCAAGGCAAAATTCACGCTGATGTCGGTCATGAATTCGCAACAATTCAGCCCCGTATTGTTCCCATCGCTCAGATTCCTGCCATAACTCCGCAGGTTGAACCACCGGCATTAAAATTTCTTGGCCGCCAGCGCTGGCCATCTCTTGACGGACAATATTTTCTATTTTTCGCAGTACTTTCAGCCCCAGTGGGAGCCAGGTATAGAGACCGGAAGCCAGCTTGCGTATCATTCCTGCCCGAAGCATTAATTGGTGACTGATAACATCAGCATCGGCAGGTGTTTCTTTTAACGTGGGTAATAGAATTTCACTGGAACGCATAGTATGTCACTTGAGGCTAAAGGGTAATAGAAAAGGCGTATAATCAGAGTGCTCAAAAAAGCAAAAACCGGGGCTGGAAGACCAAACCCCGGTGTCTGGCCAAGGCTTTGACATTATCATAGCTCTGGCCTAGAAAAAGCGTCAAAGACGCTGCAGTGACTTACTCTGCCATTTCTTTAAGCTTTTTCAATGGTCGAACTTTTACTGATATGCTGGCAGGTTTAGCTGCAACATCCATAAAAGTACCTGGACTGAAAGGATTGGGTACATTTTTGCGTGCTGGACGCTTAGGTTTTTTCACTGTGGTGATTTTCATCATACCGGGTAAAACAAATTCACCACAAGCGCGTTTTTTGATATGGCGTTCAATTAATGAAGAAAGCTCATCAATAACGGCGCCTACGTCTTTACGACTCAGATCCGTTGACTCTGCAATTTCAGTTAAGATTTGGGTTTTGCTGTAGCGTGAAGCAACAGCTTTGCCAGAAGTTTTTGCTGGCGCTTTCTTTGGCGCAGCCTTTTTAGCCGTAACTTTTTTAGCAGCAGTTTTTTTAGCAGCCATGTTATATCCTCAGTTATCAATAAAAATCTTATTTAAATATCCAGCATGAGCTGGGTGAATTGTTTCTCGCTCTGATTCAATATTAAAGAATAAGACCTATGTTTATAGGTATTATTGCTCTTAAAAACACCATTAAATAAAAGTATTAAAACAATGCGTACATATATAACTAAAACTTTAAACGCTGGCAAATAAAAAATGCCTTATTTTTAGGGGTTTTTTCGCATTTTAGTGATTTATAAAAAAATTAATTGTCATTCACATGGTTTTTTTGACATAAAAAATAAAATAATACGGTGCATTTTCGGTATTTAAATCTTTTTTTTTCAGGGCGCTTTGGTAATTTTTGCCGGTTGTATATTTGACTTTATTGATGTGAAGCCCGTCATAAAAATATCTTTCTGCGAGTGACTGCTAACCCATTAAGAGCACTAAATGCCCTTTTTTGCTGTAGCATTGCTGTTTTCTCGGTTTAAAATTGACTTAAATATAGAGTATAATCTCGCGCTCAAATGATTCAGCAGATGTTTTAGCCCATTCAGATGGTGCAACATTTCGGTAAGCTGGGTGTGGTATTTTTGTTTAACAAAATTATTTTTTGCTTGGATTGGAGTTTTTACCGTTTATGCCTATTTATGAATATCAATGTCAAGATTGCCACCATCAGCTAGAAGCATTGCAAAAGATGTCTGCAGACCCTTTACTTCAATGCCCAGCTTGTGACCAAGACAGCTTAAAAAAATTAATATCAGCCGCTGCTTTTAAGTTAAAAGGCAGCGGGTGGTACGAGACCGACTTTAAAAATAAGGGTGGCTCTGGCTCGCCACCCAGTCAAACTGATTCAAAACCTGCGGCACCGGCCACGCCAGCAACCAGTGATAATAGTTCTAAATAGCGACGTGGTGTGCGGTCATTCTTAGGTCAATAAAATAATTGGGTAGTGGGTTGTATTAAACGACAGCAATCTACCCGTTCTCAGCTTAATACAGTTAATTATATCGAGGTTGTCTTGACAGATTCCAAAAGCAACGCTGGCAGTAGCCAGCAAAGAAGTCATTATTGCGGGCAAGTGGCATTGCCTGAGGTTGATAAAGAGGTGTCTCTTTTTGGCTGGGTTGACCGGCGTCGAGATCATGGTGGTGTTATTTTTATCGATTTACGTGATCGAGAGGGTATCGTGCAGGTCGTATTTGACCCCGATGCTGGCGAACACTTTACTTTGGCGGACAAAGTGCGCAGTGAGTATGTATTGCATGTGAGGGGAGTGGTGCGCGCTCGATCGGCTGAAACCGTTAACGCTGATATGGCAACCGGTGAAATTGAAGTCTACGCTCATGCCGTAGAAATTTTAAATCAAGCAGAAACACCGCCGTTTCAGCTCGATGAATTCACCGATGTCGGTGAAGATGTCCGATTAAAGTATCGTTACTTGGATTTACGCCGCAATGATATGCAGCAAAAGCTGCGTCTTCGTTCGAAAGTGTCAGCGAATATCCGTCGTTTTTTAGATGATAACGGCTTTTTAGATATAGAAACGCCAATCCTTACCCGCGCGACGCCTGAAGGCGCGCGTGATTATTTGGTTCCGAGTCGAACACACGAAGGTAAGTTTTTTGCGTTGCCGCAGTCGCCGCAACTTTTCAAGCAGCTTCTCATGGTGTCGGGTTTTGATCGCTACTATCAAATCGCTAAATGCTTTCGCGATGAAGATTTACGTGCCGATCGCCAACCGGAGTTTACGCAAATCGATATTGAAACAACGTTTATGTCTGAGTCAGAAATCATGGCCATGACCGAGCAGTTAGTGACTGAACTATTTGCCGAGGTGCTTGGCGTTACTTTCGAATCTTTTCCTACCATGCCTTATGCCGATGCGATGCGTGATTACGGCAGTGACAAGCCCGATCTTCGTATCCCTTTAAAATTAGTCGATGTGAATGACTTAATGGCCACGGTTGAATTTAAAGTCTTTAACGGCCCTGCTAACGACCCTGAAGGACGAGTCGCGGCATTAAAGGTGCCCGGTGGTAGCTCCATCAGTCGAAAGGAGATTGATGGTTACACCAAATTTGTCAGTATTTATGGTGCCAAAGGCTTGGCATGGGTAAAGGTAAATGATCGCGCCGCAGGGTTAGAGGGGCTGCAGTCGCCAATCCTTAAATTCATGCCTGATGAAACCGTCATGGCATTAATGGACCGGCTTGAAGCAGCGGATGGCGATATTATTTTCTTTGGTGCAGATAAAACCACTGTCGTTAATGAGGCCTTAGGTGCTTTACGGTGTAAGCTGGGTGAAGATTTGAATCTTTATACTTGCGAATGGGCGCCGCTTTGGGTGGTTGATTTTCCTATGTTCGAGAAAAATGATAAGGGGCATTGGACAGCGTTGCATCACCCCTTTACTGCCCCTTCATGCAGTCCTGAGGCTTTGGAGCAAGATCCTGGTTCTGCCTTATCGCAAGCTTATGATATGGTGTTAAATGGCACTGAATTAGGTGGCGGTTCGATTCGTATTCATAAGGCTGACATGCAGTCAGCGGTATTTCGGTTATTATCGATCAGTCCTCAAGAGGCGCAGGAAAAGTTTGGTTTCTTATTGGATGCGCTCAAATACGGTGCGCCGCCCCATGGTGGCCTAGCGTTTGGTCTTGACCGATTGGTGATGCTCATGACCGGTGCAAGTTCGATTCGTGATGTGATCGCTTTTCCAAAAACACAGTCGGCGGCATGCGTGATGACTGAAGCACCTGGTGTGGTCGATACGCAGCAGTTGCGAGAATTAAACATTAAATTACGTCAAGTGGAGGCGCCGTCCGAATCCAAGGAATAAGTATTTCTTGGTTAAATAACGGCCAATGAATTTTACATTTATTCTGCGATGCGAGTCACATTGCTGCCGTTAGCAGGCATTATGTGTGGCCTATACCCACTACGCGTCTGTTGTCAGGTAGCATTTCTGATGAGCCTAGTGTTGCTTGATAGGTGCTAGCGACTCATTAAAGTGTTTTGATGACGTTTCCTAAAATAGCTCTTTTAAATGTCGGTATGGCTGTGCAAGATGGCTAATTTCCTTTAATAAATAGGGCTTAATTTTTTTATTAATGAACGTTTTACGTTAGGCGTTCATTCTTTTTTTAGTTTCCTTTATTCACTCGATTGATCAGTTCTTCAGTGCAAATCGTTGCTGGCTGAGTATAATCATTTTATTGTTCTGCGGTAGGCTAGCCACCCGGTAAGCCATCCCTTTTTATGCATTTTTACTATTATGACAATGAGTGGCAGGCTTTGAGTATCATTTTAGGTATCGACCCAGGATCTCGGATTACGGGTTATGGCCTTATTAAAGTAGAAAAGATGAAAGTGCAGTATTTAGCCAGTGGCTGTATACGTATGTCGACGGCTGACTTGCCTGCGCGATTATTGACAATTTACCAAAATATCGGTGAGCTTATTCAGCAGTATTCACCCCATCAAGCCGCAATAGAACAGGTGTTTGTCGGCAAAAGTGTTAGTTCGGCTTTAAAACTAGGCCATGCTCGGGGCGCAGCAATTCTAGCGGTCGCTGAGGCCGGTTTGCCCTTGGGTGAATATGCACCAAGGACCATCAAGCAGGCCGTCGCTGGAACTGGTGCTGCCGATAAAAAGCAGGTACAGGCCATGGTGGTGCGGCTGCTCGGTTTAAATCGAACCCCGTCTGAAGATGCGGCGGATGCGTTAGCGGTAGCACTTTGTCACAGTTACAGTGATAATCCTTATGGGGCCATGCGTTAGTCCATTAACGGCCATGGCGATTAAGTGCCCAGGTATAGAGAGTAAGCGAAACAACCATGATCAGTTATTTAGTTGGAAATTTAGTTGAAAAATCGACACCTTGGTTGGTTATTGAGGTCAATGGCGTCGGTTATGATGTGCAAGCCTCGTTAAATACCTTCACTGACCTGCCAGCCTTGGGTGCAGAAATTAAGCTGCTGACTCATTTTATCGTGCGTGAAGATGCACAACTTTTGTACGGTTTTGCTGACGTATCTGAACGTCAATTATTTCGCACATTGATTAAAATCAATGGTGTTGGCGCCAAGCTTGCGTTGGCTATTTTGTCGGGTATGGACGCCGCGGCTTTTAGTGATTGCATTATTGCTGCTGACGTTGCATCGTTAACACGTTTACCTGGCGTTGGAAAAAAGACCGCAGAGCGATTAATTGTTGAAATGAAAGACCGAATACATGAGTGGCACATAGACTCACAGGCTGCATCGGCTGGCGATTCAACTAGCGGTTATTTGTCGCAGTCTGTGATTTTAGCTGAAGCTGAAACTGCTTTAATTGCCTTAGGTTACAAACCGATCGAAGCAAGCAAGTCTCTAGCCCGGCTTGATTTTAGTTTAATTGATAGCAGTGAATCAGCCATTCGCGCTGCTTTAAAGACCATGTTGAAGCGTTAGTTTAGGATAAACCATGATAGAAGCTGATCGATTAATTACGGGTGATGCGGCGACCCAAGAGCAACAGCATGATCGGGCTTTACGCCCTAAATTATTGGCCGATTATATTGGCCAAAAAGTTGTTCGTTCTCAGATGGAAGTTTTCATTACGGCTGCGAGAAATAGAAAAGAGGCGTTAGATCACAGCTTGATCTTCGGTCCACCAGGGCTTGGCAAGACAACTTTGGCGCACATTATTGCGAACGAGTTAGGTGTAACTCTTCATTCAACCTCTGGGCCTGTGTTGGAGCGACCGGGTGACTTGGCAGCTATGCTGACAAATTTAAGCAAAGACGACGTGCTATTTATTGATGAAATTCACCGTTTAAGTCCTGTTGTTGAAGAGGTCTTGTATCCTGCTATGGAAGACTATCAGTTGGATATTATGATCGGTGAAGGTCCTTCAGCAAGGTCAATTAAATTAGATTTGCCGCCATTCACCTTAGTCGGTGCAACCACTCGAGCAGGCTCGTTAACCTCACCATTACGTGATCGATTTGGCATCATTCAACGGCTCGAGTTCTATGACTTTGATGAATTGAGTCAAATTATTATACGTGCTGCTGAGCTTTTATCTGTATCTGTTGAGGTCGCTGGTGCTGCTGAAATTGCCCGACGCTCACGCGGTACGCCGCGTATTGCCAATCGCTTATTGCGCCGAGTACGTGACTTTGCCGATGTTCAACATGACGGTGTTGTGACCCAACAGGTGGCTGAGCAAGCGTTGAATGTTTTAAACATTGATCCTTTAGGTTTCGACCATATGGATCGTCGTTTATTGCTCTGTATTATTGAAAAGTTTGATGGCGGTCCGGTAGGCGTTGATAACCTATCGGCGGCGATCAGTGAAGAGCGTGGCACCATAGAAGATGTATTAGAGCCATTTTTGATTCAGCAGGGATTTATTCAGCGAACCCCTCGAGGCCGAATTGCGACTCGCCATGCCTATGAACATTTTGAAATAACACCGCCGCAGCGTGAACAATAGCGTGAAGAAGATGTCAGAGAATAAACATTCTAAATTATCGTTTAGCACGATCGATATACGCGTTTATATAGAAGATACCGATGCTGGCGGCATTGTTTTTTATGTGAACTATTTAAAATACATGGAGCGTGCTCGCACTGAGTTTATGCGGCAATTAGGCTTTGGTAAGGCCGCTGTCTTTGCTGAACAACAGATGTTTGTAGTTCACTCTTTAACAATTAATTACCGCGCGCCAGCTATTTTGGACGATTGCTTGACGATTTCAGCAAAAGTCAAAAAGGTGACTAAAGTGGCCGTGATATTTGAACAGCAGGTTCATCGTGAGAATCAACTGTTGTGTGAGGCAGAGGTGAAAGTGGCCTGTGTTGATCGCCTTAGCCAACAACCGGCCACCATGCCAGAGTCGCTGTTCAATAAGATACAGACGCAGTAAAAAAAATTAACCATTCGCAACAGCAGGAGTAATTTTGTGGCTGAGCCATTATCCCTTTGGAGTCTTATCTCGCAAGCTAGCCTGCTCGTTCAGCTCGTCATGTTTGGCCTATTGCTGGCATCCATCTCGTCATGGATCATGATTTTTCAACGGCTATCTGTTTTTAGGCAGGCGCATAACGAGTTGCTGGCTTTTGAAGAGGAGTTTTGGTCAGGGGTTGATTTAGGGCAACTTTATCGCTCGGGCAGTGTTCGCGGTGAAACTGAAGATATTGGCGGTGTGGAGGCTATTTTCCGTGCTGGTTTCAAAGAATTTTCTCGATTACGGCAACAAGAAAACATAGATTCAGAGGTTATTTTGAGCGGCGCGGAACGGGCTATGCGCGTGTCCTTAGCGCGAGAAGAGGAATATTTAGAAAAGCATTTGCCATTTTTAGCTAACGTGGGCTCAGCCAGTCCTTATGTCGGTTTGTTTGGAACTGTTTGGGGAGTGATGGGTTCTTTTCGCGGCTTAGCCAATGCTCATCAAGCGACGCTTGCAGCGGTAGCCCCGGGCATATCTGAAGCACTCATAGCCACTGCAATGGGCTTGTTTGCTGCGATCCCCGCTGTCATTGCATATAATCGTTTTGCGGCAAGGGTTGACATGTTAATCAGTCGTTACGAAACTTTTTCTGATGAGTTTACGAGCATTTTGCATCGTCAAGTTCACACTGTCATGGCGCAAGATCGTCCTAGCGAATAGGGTCGTTACTTTATGAGTCGAAAAAAGAATAAACGCAAGCTAATCGCTGAGATTAATGTTGTCCCCTATGTTGACGTTACCTTAGTGCTATTAATTGTCTTCATGGTTTCAGCGCCACTATTGATGCAAGGGGTCGATGTTGACCTTCCTCAAGCGCCGTCTGCACCCCTTGAGGAAAATGCCAATGAGCCATTGATTATTTCGATAAAAGAGGACGGTAGTTTGTATCTTAATTTAGGTGCTTCGCCTAATGAGTCAATTCGCCCTGAATTACTGCAACAAAGAATAGCCAAAGTGATTAAGCAGCGGTCGACAACGCCGGTGTTGATTTGGGGCGACAAGAATATTCCTTATGGAAAAGTCGTGGGCGTAATGACCCTGATTCAGTCGACGGGGGCACGTTCCGTTGGCCTTGTTACAGAAATGCCTTAGTGGGCATAGTTGATGCCGATGAAAATAAAATCATGAGCGTACAATGGTCGACCTAACCCCTTATCGGTTACCAGCATTGTTAGCCGTTCTGCTGCATTTTGGCGTGTTTGGGTTTCTTGTTCAGGGAGGGCCGTCGTATAAGGTGACTGCGAGTCCTACAATTAAGGCAATTGAAGCGCGGTTAGTTTCAGTGAAAGAACTGTCAAACACCCGCGCCACGGCAAACTTAGCGTCACAACCCACATCAACACTAAAGCCAAAGCCAAAGCCAAAGCCAAAGCCAAAGCCTGAACGGATGGTTAAAGCGCCATCGATTGATTCGCCTAAGCCATCGATCATTGGGGCAGTGGACGCTGAGCGGTCAGACCAGCAAAAGGCGGCAGAAGATGCTTTAATGGCATCGATGTCAGCGGAAGTGAAAACTGAAAAAGCAACAGAGCAAGATACCCGTGTGTCCGGTTATGCGGCGATGATCAGTCAACAAATGCGCCAACGATGGCAGTTGCCGCCAAGTGCAAGACGGGACATGGTGTGCCTGCTTAAAATTCGCCTATCACCTTCCGGTCGAGTGGTGGCAGTCACTCTTGCATCAAGCAGTGGTAGCGATGCGTTTGATCAATCCAGCTTATTGGCGGTCAAAAAAGCGGGTGACTTTCGTTTCATCAAAGACCTACCTGCTGCTTTGTTTGAGCAGCATTTCCGGGAGTTTATTTTTCGTTTTTCAGCTGAGGATTTACGTTTGTGAAGGTTAATTTTGAAGTCGATATATGTCGAGCTTACTTTTTTTTAGTGACGATCTTTTTTTCAGGTTTATGCCTGGCTGATTTAGTCATTGAGGTGACTGACTGGGTTAAAGATCCTATTAACATTGCGATTGTGCCTTTTCATAATACAGGGCAAGCAGTAAAACAAGATGTTGCTGCAGTGATGTCTGCCGATTTGACTCGCAGTGGCCAATTTACAGTATTGGATCGTGGTGCCATGCTAAGCTCACCCAGCCATGCGGATGAAGTGCATTTTCGTGATTGGCGCGCTTTGGGTGTTGACTATTTGTTGATTGGCCGATCGGAGAATCGTCGTCAAAAAATGGCAATCAAGTACACCTTATTTGATGTGCATACGCAGCGTGCTTTACTCGACAATGAAATACGTGCTGGTCGCGATGCGGAAAGGGCAATGGCGCACAAATTGAGTGATGCAATATTCGAAAAGCTGACAGGTGTTCGAGGGGCTTTTTCGACCAGAATGCTCTACGTCTCTGTTCAACGAAGCACTGCTGGGGTGGCGACATACCGATTAATCTTAGCCGATGCCGATGGTGCTAATGCGCGTGAGATTCTTCGCAGTTCAGAGCCTATTTTATCACCCGCTTGGTCTGCTGATGGAAAGCAGATCGCGTACGTTTCATTTGAAACTCAGCGGCCAGCGATTTATCAACAAACCATTGCCACGGGTGAACGAAAAAAACTGACAAACTTCCCTGGTCTAAACAGCGCGCCCGCATGGTCACCCGATGGCAAGCATTTAGCCATGGTGTTATCAAAAGACGGTAATCCAGACATTTACCTCATGAACTTAGCCACCACGGGCTTACAAAAAGTCACTCATCACTCCGCAATTGATACGGAGCCCAGCTGGTTGCCTGATGGTAAATCGCTGGTTTTTACTTCTGATCGTGGCGGTAAACCACAAATTTATCAGTTTACTCTTGCCGATAAAACCGTCAAACGATTAACGTTTAAAGGCCGTTATAACGCCAAAGCCAGCTTGATGCCTGACGGCAAAAGCATGGTGATGGTCCACGGTGATCAACAAGGGTTTCATATTGCATGGCAGGAATTAGCCACTGGACGGCTGCTTATATTAACCAGTTCATCGCTTGACGAGTCACCTAGTATCGCGCCAAATGGCACGATGCTTTTGTACGCCACCAAGTTTGCTGGGCGGGGTGTTTTAGCTGCGGTTTCAGTTGACGGTGGAATCAAATTCCGTCTGCCATCGCCGTCCAGTGAAGTCAGAGAGCCAGCTTGGTCACCCTATTGATAATAAAATCGGTTGTTTGTTACTGAGCCAGCTTCCGGTCAAGGTTTAGTCGGTTTTATGCGCAGTGATAGTATTAAAAATATTTTTCATTTCAATCATAAAAATAGTATTACATGGTTGGCGAATGGCTATACAATAGTGTTTGAAAAGTTAGTTTGATTTTTGATTGTTAATTTTTAATGGCGGGTAGCATTTTATGATGATAAAAAAACGTATTTCTTTATTGGTTTTATTTGGTGTTATATCGGCGTGTGCGACGACTGATCAGCAAGAAGCCATAACTTCTAATGGTTCAATGAACAGTGGCGAAAGTGATGCTATAAGTTCTGGCGCTGACTCGGCCAATCCGGTTCAGGTTGCAGTTGAACCGATTATTGAGCCGGTAGTTGAATTAGAAAACATCTTTTATTTCGATTACGATCAGGCTATTTTGGGTAGCGACGTACGTGCCGCGCTGGATGCTCAGTCTGCTGTGCTTCGAAGCAGTAGCGTTGCTATTCGAATTGAAGGCCATGCTGATGAGCGCGGTTCGCGAGAATATAATTTAGCCCTTGGCGAAAGACGTGCAAAAGCAGTGGCCGATTATTTAGCCATTCAAGGCATCGCGCGCGCCCGAATAGAAGTGGTTAGTTTTGGTGAAGAACGGCCAGTGGCGCTTCGCAGTCACTCATCAGATTATGCCTTAAATCGGCGTGTCGAGCTGAAATAGCCGAGCAACAATTTCAGACTGGTTGCTCTATTGGCCTCAAAAATGTCAGTTACGGCTGGCTATTAAGAGGGTCAATAGGGCGATAATGCCACTCAGTAGTGTGATAGCATCGCATCCCTAGTTTAAATAGAGCAGTGACAGAAGACTGAAAATAAGGTGCTGTGATGAAGAAAGCAATTAACGAGGCTGCCAAGCGGTTTGGAATTTCTCTGTCCTTGTGTGTAATGTTGTTCTTTTTAGAATTACCGCATGCCTTTGGCCAAGTTGAAGTCATCGAAGGAGAGTCTACTATCGTGCCCTCTGAACGATACTCCAGCGATGAATACTTTGACAAGATCGCAGATCGGCAAAGCAGTCTGACGCCTACCAATGAAGCTTTATCCTTGGCCGCTTCAGACACTGATATTCTTATGCAAATTCAATCGCTGCAGGCTGAACTTCGTCAATTACGGGGGGTGGTTGAAGAGCAGCGACATGCTATAGAAACATTAGATCGTCAACGCATGGATGACTACCTCGATCTTGATCATCGATTGAGTGTTTCTCAGCAGGCACAAATTGAAACAGCGCCAGCGCCCAGTGAAGACGGTTTGAATTTTTCTTTTGTTCCATTGGTTGCTTCTCAATCAGTGAATAAGCCCCTTAAAGACATTGAGTCGTCTCTGTCATCTGACGAAGAGGCAAAGCAGTCGTATCGGCAAGCCTATCAGTTGGTAAAAGATCGAGAATTTGAGCGCGCACAAGTGTCACTGGCGAGCTTTATAGAACGTTATCCAAGCTCGAGCTATAAACCTAATGCATATTTTTGGCTAGGCGAATTGCAATATCTCGCGATGGAATTGTCCTCGTCCCGTGATTCATTCTTACAACTCATAAAGCAATACCCGCAGCACAAAAAAGTGGCTGATGCGAAATTTAAGCTGGGCAAGATTTATCATCAGCTTGGACATTCAGAAAAAGCCCGTAATATGCTAACATCTGTTGTTAGAGACCATGCAGGCAGCACCGCTGCTAACCCTGCTCGCGAATACCTTAATAGCAATTTGCGCTAATTATTGATCTAAAGGCCACAATAATGGCGCTATTTAAGCCTCATCCTGTTGATTCTGAAACGCTAGTCACTGATATTAGTTTACGGGTGTCTGAAATATTTTACTCTTTACAAGGTGAGTCCTCATGGGTGGGTCTGCCCACGGTATTTGTTCGATTAACTGGCTGTCCTTTGCGTTGCAGTTACTGCGATACGCCATATTCGTTTAGTGGTGGATCGGTTAAATTATTATCTGAATTGGTTAATGAAATTGAGACTCATAATACCGAGTATATATGTGTCACAGGCGGCGAACCCCTAGCGCAAAAAAATTGCATTAAATTGTTAACGCTGTTGTGCGATAAAGGGTATAAGGTCTCGTTGGAAACAAGTGGTTCACTAGATATTGCAGATGTTGATCCGCGTGTGAAACGAGTGGTTGATTTGAAAACGCCAAGCTCAAAAGAATCAGATAAAAATCGTTTCGAAAATATTCCTCTGTTAGTGCCGCTTGATGAGATTAAGTTTGTGGTTTGTAATCGAGAGGATTATCTGTGGTCGGTTAATATTATTCACCAGTATCGGCTTTACGACCGAGTGGATAATATTTTATTCTCACCGGTATTTGAGGTTGATGGTGTGATCCAGCGACAAGATGATTTTAATGAGCAGGTGCTGGCACAATGGATACTTGATAGTCGCTTGCCTGTTCGCATGCAAATGCAACTGCACAAGCTTATTTGGGGCGACGAATCAGGTCGATAAATACAGTTAACCATTATGATTAAGTCGTTGATAAGGTTATGACAGAAAAAAAAGCGGTAGTATTAGTTTCTGGCGGTCTCGATTCAGCCACTGTTTTGGCCATAGCGTTAGCACGGGGCTATCAGTGTTACAGCCTCAGTTTTGATTACGGTCAACGCCACCGTGCTGAATTAGACGCTGCAGAGAGACTCTCGCGTGCCAGTAATGCCACAGAACACCGTGTCATCCATTTTGATATGAGTGTGATTGGTGGCTCGGCACTGACTGATATGGACATAGACGTGCCAGAGCAACCCTCAGAAGGGATTCCCATTACTTATGTACCAGCCCGCAACACAGTTTTTTTAAGTTTTGCTCTGGGCTATGCTGAGGTGGTCATGGCGGATGCAATATTTATCGGCGTTAATGCTGTTGACTACTCTGGCTATCCTGATTGTCGGCCACAATATTTATCGGCCTACCAGGCCATGGCAGATACGGCGACTAAGGCCGGTGTTGAGGGGCGTGGCCCAAAAATCCATGCACCTTTGCTGCACATGACAAAAGCTGAAATTATTCAACAAGGCGACCATTTAGGCGTTGATTACGCACAAACTGTGTCGTGCTATCAAGCCAATGAAAGCGGTCAAGCCTGCAGAAAATGTGACAGTTGTCGGTTAAGAGAGCAGGGATTTTCACTCGCAGGCAGGGCCGATCCGACCCGTTATTACTAAAAAATACCGAGAATCTGTTTTTTCGAGTAAATTCTTCAATTTATTAGGAAAAAGTCTTGTATTTTGCGGTTTGGCCGTTAATATAGCCACCTTTCAAGGCAGACGGGCGTCATTTTGTTTCTCAGTTTTTGAGACGATTTCTTTTTCTAAGCCCTTGAAATGAATTACCAAGCACGTTTGGAATAAGTTCAGGGTCGTTAGCTCAGTTGGTAGAGCAGTTGGCTTTTAATCAATTGGTCGCTGGTTCGAACCCAGCACGACCCACCAATTTTTTTACATTTAACAAAAATTTCATGAATAGTTTCACCATATATATTATGACCTTAAGTCGTATTAAGGTTGTAAAATAACCCGCCTCTGACTATTTATTTAACAATTAGTAGACTTTTTGATCTGGCTTGTATACTATAATTTCAGATTTTGGAGAATCTATTGTTTTACAATTTTATTAGAATCCCTTCTAAAAGTAGAGCAAAAAAACCCCAACCAGTATACCCCACTATTTCTGGCAATTAATAACAACCTGGATCACTGTGTGAAAACGCAGAGAGTTGTGAAATGCCAAACCTTAATTTTAGTGGGTCATTACCGACCGCATATCGTTCATTATCTACTCTATCTGTAACAACAGCGAGTCACTCTTGTCGACTAACCAATGATGATCTCATCACGGCAGTCAGAGAATGTGCGTCGCGCTATTCCAATGCTCGACACCATGCTGTTAAAACCAGATTTCAGATATCAATCCCATCCTTTGTTGGAAACAACGTATCCAAAACTGACATTGCTGAAGTTAACACAGCGCTGGATAGCACCAATGCTGATGCCAAAGCTGCCGCTTGTTTAGAGGCTCTTTATGGTGGCTTAAATGTGTTTGTATCAGATGCATCGCTGACTCGGCCTTATATTTCTTCATTGCATTAGCCTGAATTAATTTTAAATATAACGGGAATTAAACATGAAATTATCCATCTTTCTTGGCATCCAGTTCCGCTTAGGTAAGAATTATGATCGCTATAGTTGGGCAGTCCGCGCGGGCGATGTCAGTTCGGTACCTGTTCCTGCGGCGGCGTGGTTATTTGGATCAGCCTTAGCAGGACTGTTAGTGGCTAGAAGGAAGAATAAGAAGTAAATAAACCCAGCATGGTCATTTCCCCTGACGACTCCATGCATAACGAAAGAAAACTTAGAGGATTAAAATGAATACTTTTCTACTGCGCTTAGTGGCGTGTCTGTTTGTTGTTGTTAGCTCATCTTCTCATGCTGCATTGTATGATCGAGGCAACGGCCTTATCTATGATGATGGTTTGGATATTACCTGGTTACAGGATGCTAATTATGCTCAGACAAGTGGCTATGATAGTGATGGCACTATGACCTGGAGTGAAGCCAGTACCTGGGCTGCTCAATTAGAATACGGTGGTTATGATGATTGGCGTTTACCTTCAGCGAATTTGCTGAATCCCACTAACCCGTGTTCCGCGGACGATGGAAGTTGTGATACCGGTTATAACAACACCACTGGTGAGCTGGGCCATATGTTTTACAACAATCTGGGCAATACGGACGGCAATTCAATATTAGACAATGTGAGCTTTACCGATGCGACACCTGGTGGTGGCACAGAGAGTTTCTTGAACGTGCAGTCTTCAGTTTACTGGTACGGCGAGGAGTATGCGCCTAATACTTTTTACGCCTGGGCCTTCTATACCAATCTTGGCGCCCAGGATGACCGCTATAAGGATCTTAGTCACTATAGTTGGGCAGTCCGCGCGGGCGATGTCAGTTCGGTACCCGTTCCAGCAGCCGCTTGGTTATTTGGTAGTGCATTAATGGGTTTAGGTTTAGTAAAGAGAAAATAAGTCATAAACAAGCTAGGAAATATCCTTTAAATTGAATTTAACCGAATTCTGCTTTCTAACGCATCTCTTGCTGATGAGACAGATAAAATTGTGAAATGATAACTTAAAATTAAAATTTGGAGATTAAAAATGAGTATTTTAAAAAATGGATTGACTTTTATTACCTTGGTAACATTTTCTGCTTTTACAACTG